>PVMK01185937.1_pt1 | contig 68747 bp, 69 predicted proteins | sample 1853481 | NCBI WGS metagenome assembly PVMK01 (sample SAMN08533507, study PRJNA380276) | Marine sediment metagenome, whole genome shotgun sequencing project.
TAGATTCTGAGGAGTTATATAATAAACTTCAACTCAATGAATGCGAAACTGTGTATTACATCCCTTAATTCACACTTTCCCCTCCTGAAACTCAGCACAAGGTGTCAATAAGAAAAGCGGAGCCATGGACTCCGCATTTTCTTAGTTAAACCAAGATATTGTAGCTCGGTCTCAAACAGTAAAGTGGGGATTAAAGTATGTAATTCACATTCCCAGAGTCTGAATGGCGCATTAAAAAAGCGGAGCCGAAGCTCCGCTACTGCATGGGCAGGCTTCCCATGGACTGCCTAAACTATCCGAAGGCTATGCATCTTAAGCAGGCGCGGTTTTAGCCTTTTTCCTTCTCCTGATGACTTTCTTTTTGGCAGGTTTCGCAGGCTCAGGCTTTGCCTTGGCTTTCTTTTTGACCGGAGCTTTTGTTTTTGCCTTCTCGGCCGGAGGCTTTTCTTTCGCCTTCCTTGACTTCTGCAAAGCTTCCTGCAATCTCTCTCCGAGCCCGAGTGCCTTTGCAGTCTTACTTCTCTTTTTAGACAATGACTTTGCAGCGAGAGGCTGTCTGGCCTTAAAGCCATACTTCTTTCGGTATTCTTTGGCATCCAGCCCGTGTTCCTTGAGATGACGATTGCCAAGCATCTTGAACTCCTTGCCGCACTCAAGGCAAATCACCTTGTTCTTCCGGATAGATTTCTTTGGATCCATTGGAGTGGGCTCTGCCTCAACACCTTCCTCAATCGCCTTAATACTCTTAAGGGCGTCAAAGGCCTTCTTCAGAGCCGCATCCATCTCCCCAGCTGACATTGCGGCATGACCTGCCTGCGCTGCCACAATCTCAGCAGCCATCTCTGTCAAACTCTTCGTCATATCCTTCCCTCCTTTTCAACGATATGTAAATATTACAAAAATCCAAGTCTGTAGAAAAAATAATGTAATATAAAATAGCTGTCAACAAATATTTGATATCCTTAGAATAATAATCATTTGAAATAATTCTTTTTTCTGATGAAGAGCAGCATTTGAGGACATCGCCCATTGGATTTTCTACCACGACTAGGAAAAGGGTTCAAAGAGGGAAGCATCGCTAAAGCTGCTTGTTAATCATCAAGCATTCTCAAGAGGCTGTGATAGTATAAAAAACTGTTAATAAAACGCTTTGATCTTGAAGGGGTGGAGTGAGGAGGGAGATAGATGATAAAGAAAGAACTGGCAGAACTTGTGGGCTATCACGTGGATGATATCTACCCCCGGTTGTCGAGGCGAGGGAAGGTTGTTGTAAAGGGTTTCAAGCGCTACCTTTCTGCTCCCAATAAAAAGATCTTTGAAGAAGCGGCACAGAAAGCCGCTAAGGACAGGGTAAAGGGAGAATATCACCCTCTGGTCTCTGAAACAATTCGCCGGATAATGCAACTCGTGGGGAAGGATGTAAAGAAGGAATCTCGGCAAGATCCAAAGGACAAGTATCATATCTACAGCCTTTTTGTAATCTGTGAAAGCTTTCATTGCACGGGCTGTTTTGAAGATTCCTACCTGAAAGAGGACGAGCAGGAGCGGATTCGGGGCCGGGTGGAACGTTGGTTAGGGGGTATTGCAGAGATACTCGAAAGTTATCCTGAGCTGCCAGAAGATACGTCTTCTCTGGAGGCATACCAGAAAAGCTTAAAAGATATAAGGACAGCCTTAGATGATTGGGACACGGAAGCGGCAATAAAGGCATCCGAGGAGCTTGAGAAGAAACTTGAAGAGTGGGCACAAAGAATAGATGAGGAAGGAGAATAAATCATGGCTTGCGTAAGGTACAGAAGAGGCCGCCATTTGAAAATTGTGAAATAGGAGGACACTATGCCAGATACAGAAATAATTAGAGAAGCTGTCCGTAATCCTCATAATTCTGAGAAATTGGTATACGCACTTACTGAGATTGTTCATTTTATAAATGAAATCTATGTACGCCTTGGTGACCTTGAAGATGAAATTGAAGAGTTGAAGTAAAAAGTAAACAGATAAAAAGGGAGGGGGTGGACTGTGTCAAATGAGAGGCAGTATTGGTGGCAACCAGGGAGCAGTTGAGGTGGGTAACATGGGGGGGCGGACTTTGTATTACATCCCTTAATTCACACTATTGGCTCTAAAGACCCTAGCACAGAATGTGGTACGTGCCCCTGAAGGGGCAAAGTGTAGATTAAAGTATGTAATCCACAGTCCAGGGAACCACCTGTACTTCAGATCATCACTTCAATTCCTTTTTAATCTGCTTGATAGTCTGATCGGTTGTAGGACTATTCTCCCCGTTTTGCTTTTTTCAGTCTTTTTATAATTTGATCTGTGGTCACTACCTCATGGGCTAGGAATTCATAGTTAGTAAGAGCTGCCTCATACGCAGCATCTCCTGCTGCTGCAGTGGCGTCAGCTATGATAATAACATCAAAACCATTTTCAATCGCATCTCGAGCGTGTGACTCTACACACATATTTGCTGACATACCGTACAAAATGATTGTTTCTACTCCGTACTGCCTTAGCTGGAGAGCGGCATCTCCAGTCCAAAAGTTACTTAGCCCCTTATGCGGATTCATAACGATAGTATTGCTATCTGGTTTTAGTTCGGGGTGATAGTCAATTCCCCAGGTTCCCTGTGCAAACATTTTATTCTCAAACATTATCTTGTCGATGCCGTTCAAGCTCTTCCAATTCGCAAAATCTTGCGGTGTGTACATATGGGTAGAGTAAAAGACAGGGATTCCTAGCTTTTTTGCGAGCGTTTTTAACGTTTTCTCTTTTTCAACTACTTTATGTTTTATCACAGTCGGACCGACTAACCCCCAAGCAGGACTTTTTTCTGATAAGAAATCGTTTTGAGGATCCGTAACGAACATAGCTGTTTTTGCCAGATCTATCTCTACCGTTTCTTTCGGCATAAATTTTTGTTTGTAAACGTAATCCTCCGCAATAGCTGAACTGCTTATGATAAAAAATGCTCCGGTTACTATTGTTAAAATTTGAGTTAATTTTTTCATGTTCTATACCTCCTATGGTCACCGGCAACTCAAGCAAATGAGCATATGCTCAAAAACCATCCAGACAAAAGGATAAGAATGAGCCAAGGTAGAGTCAATAAAAAACCATCATTTTAGTAGGGATTTATTAAAAAAAAAGAGGGCAAACTGTGGATTACATCCCTTAATTCACACTCTGCTCCCAGTGAACCTAGCACAAAATGAAGTAGCAGGTTCTTCAGGGGAAAAGTGTGGATTAAAGTAGAGACTGTCGAAAAACCCTAAAACCCTCAATTTTGCGACCAATCATGGCTTGTAAGTAGTTGATATTGCTAGATGCGGAAATAGCAAAAATGTGCAGTTAGGACTTTTTCGACAGTCACGTATGTAATACACACTCCGTTCTATCAAAGGGGAATTTTAATAAATAGAAGTGGATTGTGGGAACAAAAAAGCCACTCATCTTATGACAAGTGGCTTGATAAAAAGCTCCTTCAACTATTTATAGATGCCTGCACCTACTACGATCACTTAACCCCCACCCTCCGATATACTCTGGTAATCTTGCCACCTCGCTTGAGTGTGAGGGTATCCCCATCAACGATTAGGTCAAAGTCAATATCGTCATTCCGCATGTGCAACTTGCTGTTTTCAGTACGAATTGCAAAATACTTAATCTTTCCGTCCCACAGGAGCTTGCGCGAAGCAGTAATCCCAGAAGTCGACTCTTTGAAGAATTCGACTTCGTCAAATTTCATCGAGAAGGTAGAGGCGTCTAATGTATACTTCCCATAGCCATAGTACGACCAAGGCAACGCACCTGCCCGATTAAGCAGGATCAACACGAAAGCATTGTCATGGATAATAAAGCGACCTTCCACCTTCGGAGGGCTCACAGCTTCCCCTTTCATGTGCCACTCCTCCAAGATCCAAGTCCCTTCAATTTCTGACTTGACTTTCTTGAGGTTTTGCTTCTGGCCTACTGATGCACATGCCAGAGGTAACATAAGCAAGGCAATCAAGATCATGGTCGACAAATGACTTGTAGCACGCTGGTGTGCTCTGACGGACGGAAGCATAACCATGCCGTTCCCCTCCTTTCCTTTAGACGCAGGTTACACGTTCTCTCACATCACTATTAACTCAAACCATAGGGGCAGGGTGATTTGAAATTGAAGAAGAACAATTCCATTAAGGCGTAGCCTCTAAGGAGATACAGTAACACCCTCAGAGGCTTCATAGGGGCATTTTCTGAATCTCCTCAACATGGTTCCCCCAGGCTGAGAGTATAAAAAGCGGCGCCAGTGACTCCGCATCTTCTTAGTTTAAACCAAGATATCGTAGCTTGGCCTCAATTGGATTATATGGAACTACCTAATTACATTGCGTGGTAAACATTTTTAATGTCCAAATCTCTTTGCCCGGCGCGTTCTTAACAGAAAATTTTACATAAGTATCATCAACCTCCAGGGCCTGTATGCGCCAGGCTGAGCCGATCTTGCGAAGCTTGCCTTGTTGCGCCATAGTCCTTGCATGTCCCCAATTTCCCTTGTAAACATTGCTCCAAAGCTCCTCTATCGCCACTCGCGAGTGAGCAATATAAGCTCCAGCGTTCAGTTGGCACTCTCCTGCTTTTGCTAGATTATGAGTTCCTACTACCACCAAAATGATAGTTGCCAGTAAGCAAATCGTATGAAAAAAATACCTATTCATCATAATATCCCTCCTTCCACCAAAACAAACAAACCCCCAGGCTGCGGCGAGTTTTGGTTGTCAGCATCCGTCAACAGCACAGATCAATACCCGGTCTAGCCCAGTGTTTTTATTAAGATTGTAGTGAGCGACCTTTGCATTAACTTGGGCATCAGTCATTGGGAGAGAATATGGAACTTTGGTCCTATCTTTCCAGAACATAACAATGCAGATACGCTCTCCCCTACATATAGTTTTTGCGATCCGTCGATAGGTGCTTCTATCTATAGTAGGCGAGTCCTCGACAAAGATAAAATGAAATATTCCTTGGCCCCCTACTCGTTCATATTTTGCTATGGGTTCTTGTGAGGGAGGTTCGGGGCCGTAGCAGCCGAATAACAATCCTCCAAGGATAACTGCCAGGATAACTTTCAGCTTCATAATCAACACTCCCTGATACCAATTTTATTTAGTTGACTAAGCTATTAGACGTAACGAATCAATACAGAACGAAAAGATTGTCTATCGTGGATGATAGATAACAGGAATAGTAGGAACTTTCGCTAAATTCAGGATAGGGTAGCGGCTCTAGCTGTGTCAATACAAAAAGCACCGTTTTCTAGATTTATCAACTAGATTAGGGGGTGAGGTGCAAACTGTGGATTACATCCCTTAATTCACACTTGCCTGGAATTTACTCTGGCACAAAATGTTGTGAACATAAAAAAGTGGAGCCAGTGACGCCGCACGGTTCTTTTGGAAGATGAATAGTGGAAGGCAGGCCCAAGTATGACCCTGCCATTAATGTCCGGTTATTGAAATCTAGCTATAAGTTACCCTCTGGTTTGTCAAGCCGGTGGTAATCTCAGATGGTCGTCATCGGAATCAGAATCCATGCCGTCCTTCGTTACTATCTCGGAATAATATTTATGTAAGTGGCGCTGTATAGCAAAAAACGCAATTCCACCGACAACTAAAGCAAGAGCCATTATATAGCCCTGACTAACCACGGCTATGTAGATAGAGAGCATGAAAATACCCGCATAGATTATCAGAGTCATCATTGCTTCTCTCCGAATTGTTCTGGCAGCAGTTGATTTGTATATACATGATTTCACCTTGAAGAAATTGTCAACTGGGGAAAAACTATTTTAAGCCAACAAAAAAGCGGAGCCAAAGCTCCGACAAAAAAACCCCCGCGGAGGAGGTGTTGGAGGGCTGTTTTGAACCCGTCTTAATAACTTGGGGTCCCTGTTGGTCCTTTAGGCGCTTCGGGCTAGCCGATGCGGCACACCGTTCCAAGGAAGGGTCCCCGTTTGTAAGTGTTGGTTCAAAAGGGAGCTAACCAATCATCAAGACCGCAGGGGAACTGAATCATAATAAAGTACCTTACCCTGCTCCTAGCTATACCCTTACATAATATTAGAGTACAGTAGCGATTCGGATTCAGTCAATACGAAGAACCACCATTTTCACCACTCTTCCCAGACCAATCATCCGACAGACATAATTTCTCGTTGCCCCCATAAATCGTGATATTTTGTGAAAGCGTTCACTATGTTTTATAAAAATGATTCGCGTATACAAGAGCACCTTCCGGCACTGGCTTCAGGGTCGATGGGGGGGGCTAGGGGGGGGGCGAGAATTCGGGCTTGAGATCTGAAAATCTTCTGCACTCCGGAGCCAGCTCTGGTGGGTACCTTGCTGCGCGTCTGTGTCAAAAGATGAGCGGATATTCTGATTCTTGAGAGGTAAAATGTGGGACTGGTTGAAAGAAGATTATCTATGTTATTTTCCCAATTGGGTACCTTGGTGGGTACCTAATAAAAAAGAGGGCTAGCCATAATTCAGCTAACCCTCTGAAATAATTGGTGGGCCGTGAAGGAATCGAACCTTCAACCTACTGATTAAGAGTCAGTTGCTCTGCCTGGTTGAGCTAACGGCCCGATTGAGCTCGTGTTTGACAGTTCTGGGTGCCTAAAAAAAGTGGCGCGCCCGGCAGGATTCGAACCTGCGACCTGCGGATTCGAAGTCCGACGCTCTATCCGGGCTGAGCTACGGGCGCGCAAAGAAAGAACAGGTTTGCTTATAGGAAATCGGTTAGTAATTGTCAAGGTTTTATCGCAAAGCGCATAGCGTTTCGAGCGGGAAAGGCGAGAAAGACAACTGCGTCCTCAGGTTTGATATCCTTTCTCGCATACTGCCCCTGCTTACCGTTCACCGTTTACCGCTCACCGCTTACCGTTCACCGCTCACTGCTTACCATTACGTCTTGCTTGACTGGGGTAGTCTCTTTTGTTAGATTTTTTCACGCGCGACTGCTATAAAAAAAGGAAAACATTTCTTGACTGTACCGCCGACTGGAGGCGAGGGTCAAAGAAACTGGGAGGAGCCCTATGAAACTACAGGGAAAGAAAATAATCGTTCTCGTAGAGGACCTCTACCAAGAGATGGAAGTATGGTATCCTTTGCTGAGAATGCGGGAAGAAGGTGCTGAAGTTACCACTGTTGGTACGGAGGCGGGGGTGACTTACAAGAGCAAGGGAGGGTATCCGATTACGTCGGATGTAGCTTCCCGTGATACTGATGTCAACGAATACGACGGGATTATCATCCCTGGCGGATATGCTCCCGACCTTATGCGTAGATATCCGGCCACAGTGCAGTTGGTCAAAGACGGTTTTGAGCAAGGAAAAGTGGTGGCTGCCATCTGTCATGCGGGCTGGATGCTAACTTCTGCAGACATTGTCAGAGGTCGGAAGGTCACCGGATTTTTTGCTATTCGGGATGACCTGGTTCATGCTGGCGCTGAATATGAGGATGCAGAGGTGGTTGTAGATGGTACTTTGATCACCTCCAGAAAGCCCGACGACCTGCCCGCTTTTTGTCGTGAGATCATCCGGGCCCTGAGGTGAATGTCGGTTGTCCGATTGTATTAGTGACAGTGACAGATGGATTGTGAGGCACGAGATGTGCATAAACTAGTCATGTTTAATCACAAGTTTCGCGACCCTCGGACATCAGTGGGAGGTACTGGCGTCTAGTAAGCTGACATCACCCTGGTTTGCTATGGACTATTCAGAACTCACTATGCGCTCTGCGCTCTGCGCTCTGCGTTTTTCGAGATAGTTATGCAAGCGGCATATTATTTCCACATGGTGACCGGCTCCTGTGGCCGGTGGTTTTTGCAGAAGCTTTCCCGGCTGGTAGACATCCTTGGTTTTTTTGTGGTGTGCCTCAAAACGACCTTGCGCTATAGACACACCGGCCAGAGGCTTATGGCTCGCACCTTTATCCAGCAAATATATTTTACTGGAGTCCAGTCGTTAGAGCTTATCTGTCTCATAGCGCTCCTGGTGGGCGGGTTGGTAGTTATCCAGGGTATTTCCCAACTGACCAGGGTGGGTAGCAGGAATGTTTTGGCATCTTTGCTGACTGTGGTGGTTATCCGGGAAGTGGGGCCATTGCTTACTGCGGTGGTGGTCACCCTAAGATCAGGCTCAGCCATCGCAATTGAAATGGGATACATGACCGTACTGAGGGAAATTGAAAGCCTCGAGATGCAGGGTATCGACCCACTGCATTTTCTCACTTTACCCCGCCTAGTGGGGGTTACCGTATCGGTGATTTGCCTGGTAGTCTTTTTTAACGTAGTGAGCATCTTTGGTGGATTCGTCGTAGCCTGGGCTTTAGTCGATGTTCCGTTTTGGGCGCTTTTCAGTGATCTCGCCCGTGAGGTCAACGGCATTGACATCATTGTCGGCTCAGTGAAAGCGTTTGTGTTCGGCTTAACCATCGCTTTGGTTTGCATGTATCATGGATTCAGGACGGGGGAGGCGATTACTAACATTCCGCCGCAGGTGTCTCGAGCCCTGGTGGACTGCTTCATGTTGTGTATATTTTTCAACGTACTGATTTCGGCCCTGTTCTACCTCTGATCGAGGCAATGGGGTATTACTGGAAGACAGGTCCTCATACATAGACTTTGGTTGGAAGTTGTGGAAGCATCGATCATTGCCTGCGAAAATATGGAGTACTGTGAAGAAGATGGTACTTGTCTCTTCAGTGAGCTGTCGTTTCGCCTGGAGAGGGGGCAGAGAGGTGTGTTGCTGGCTGACCCCCACCGATGTGCCACTATACTGCTAAAAATCTGTGCAACTTTAATTTCACCGACCGATGGCCAGATTTCCTGGTTTGGTCAGAGCTCGGATCAGATTGATGGGCCGGGGTTATACAAGGTGAGGCGGCGAATTGGCTTTGTTCATCGAGAGACATCTTTGATCAGCAACATGACAATACTGGACAACATAAGCTTGGGGCTTCAGTACCATGAGGAGATGGTTCTGGAGCAGTCCCACGATAGGGTGACAGAGCTGCTGAAGCAGTTCGAGCTCTATGAGTATCGTTTTTTGCGACCGGCTGAGCTCACGTTTGAGCAACGCCGCCTGGCCGTTTACGCCAGGGAACTGGTTAAGAAGCCACAGCTTTATCTTCTGGAACACCCCTCTCTGGATCTGGGGGAGCGGGTCTACAGCCTGCTGTTAGATATTTTCAAAACCTGCAGTATTGAAGACGGTTGCGCCTTTTTGGTGGCGAGCATAATACCTGAAGTTATCAATAGATGGGGGGACTGGGTACTGGTCTTTGACAAGGGTCAGTGTCACCACTTTGAAGTGGGTCAGTTCGATCCCTCGATCTACCGGGAATCAATGAGGCGGCGCGGTGCGCTTTTGTACAGAGAATGGAGAGGTGAATGAGGCTCCAATATAGCACCATGGAAAGGATGACCGGGGCGTTTATCCTCCTAACCCTGATAGTCTTCTTATTCACGGTGGCTGTGGTGGGCCGTGGCAAGAATTGGTTTCGTAAACATGTCGTCTATTACACCGCCTTCGAAGAAGGTTATAATCTTGTCTCTGGCTCGCGGGTAAAGCTTTTAGGGACGGATATCGGCAGCGTGACGGCTGTGCTGCTGACGAAAAGCAACAAGGTCAAGGTTAGGGTCAAGGTGTTGGCCGAGTACGCCTCTCGTATTCGAGCCAATAGTGTGGCCACTGTGGAAAGTCCGACAGTTATCGGGAGCGAGTACATTAACATCAGACCTGGTACTTCAAAGGCAGCTGTCATTCCACCCGAGGGGCTGATCCCTACCAAAGAAAAGAAAAAATTTACCGAGTATTTGGAAGAGTACGAAATTGGTGCGAAACTGGAGCACTTTGGTAAGATCTTAGAGGATCTAGCGCAGATCACGGATCAACTCAAGGATCCGAAGGGACCGTTTTTCGGGACCTTCAGCAATCTCCAGCAGATAACAGGCACTGTTGAGGCCGGCGAAGGCTCACTTGGTCGGCTCATAAAGAGTGATGAGCTGTACGAGCACATGGATACGTTTGTTGCGACCCTCCAGGAGACGGCCGACTACCTTGTCCGGGCAGGCGTCAATATTGAGAAGGGTTCTGAGCATTTGGAGAAGGCAACGCGCGAGGCCCCGGAAATGGTTGACAAAACCCAGGAACTTTTGGATAGGCTGCTCAAGGTACAGGTCATCCTGGAGAAGGTTATGATGGAGGTGCCCGAAATCAGTGCTCAGGCGAGAGAAGGGATGCAGGAAGTTAATCGCATCTTGGATTCAGTCAAAGAGAACTTCCTCATTCGCCCTAATTTGCCACCGCCTCCCGACTCAGAAACCCACGGCCTCGAAATAAGAGGAGGTCAAAACTGATGTTTGTCCATGCCAGCCATAAGGTCGGTCGCAAGAAAACAATAGCCGTTCTCCTTGCTCTAGGAGCCTTGTTGCTGACACTAGTGGTGGCTTGTGGTGGTGGCCCCAAGAATAAGCTTCCGCCCCGGCTCACTGAGGTCAAACGGTTGGCAGGTGAAGGAAGTTACTGGTTCGAACGGGGATGTTTTGGGCGGGCCGAGCGGTACTTTTCCCAGGCGTTGGAAGCCAGTCGCTTGGTGGATAATCTGGAAGAAATGGTTCGGGCCTATAATAACCTGGGTGCAGTGGCGTTGGTTCAAGGCCACTATGTAGAGGCCGGTGAACACCTGCAAAAAGCACTGGAGTTCAACGACCTGCTCAAAAGTGCCAGAGAGGAGGCTTTTGCCTTGGGTAACCTGGGGAGTTTGGCCTTCAAGGCGGGGCGCTACCAGGAGGCCGAAGAGTTATGGGAAAGGGCGCTGGTTGTAGCTAAGAACAATCCCCAGAAAAGCGGTTTCGCAATGCATCTGAATAATCTTGGCATGCTCAGACGGAAGCAGGGACGGCTCGAAGAGGCGGAGTCGCTGCTGAAACGGGCCTTAGCCAGAGCAGAAAGCAGCGGTTATGGGCCAACCATGGCCAACTCCCATATGCAGCTTGGCCTGGTGGCAGAGGCTCAAGGTGACTTCGCCAGGGCTGAAAAGCAACTGGGCCGGGCTCTGGAAATTGACAAAGCTGCCGAAAATGCGATTGGAATTGCCCAGGACTTGGAACAAATTGGTCGGCTGCACCAGCAACAGCAGTTGTGGGAAAAAGCTTTTCTCGATCTTGATCGCGCCATCCGCCTTTACGGAGCCCTGGGGCAAATGGAAAAGGTGAGTCAGCTTTACGAGTTGCTGGAAACCAATAAAGCACAGGGAGAAGTGCCGGAGTCTCTAGAGCCCTATGAGGGCCTTCTCGTGCCTCCGGATGATTTCTGGGAATCTCCGCTGTGTCGGTAAAGCGCAGAGCGCAAAGCGCATAGCTCAGAGCGTTAAGAATAAGCTCAATCGTGATTGCAGAAGGGTGAAGCTGGGATTAGAAGTAAGGAGAATCCGAATAGAGGTTCTCTAGAGCGGAGTCAACCGGGAGAATACTGAAACGCTCTGCGCCATGCGGCACCTTGGTGCAAATTGGGGTGAGTGAAGGGAATCGAACCCTCGACCTCCGGGGCCACAACCCGGTGCTCTAACCAACTGAGCTACACCCACCACCAAAAAGGGCAGGCTCGTGCCTGCCTTGTGTTTTAGATAGCACACCATGGTAGTCCTGGCAAGGACAATTTAATGGGGATAATGGCCCACTGTCTATGATGCTCGGACGGAACACAGAGGTTTGAAGGCAGTGGGGACGAAAGGTAAGGAGGGACTTCGTTGAAGACCTATTTGGTCACCGGGGCAGCAGGTTTCATCGGCTTCCACGTAAGCCGAGCCCTGCTAGAGCGGGGAGATCGGGTAATTGGTCTGGACAATCTCAATGACTACTACGACGTCTCTCTGAAAGAGGCCCGGCTCGGTCTCCTGGAAGACAACGAGCAGTTTACCTTCTACAAGGAAGATCTTGTCAATTTGGATGGACTTGCCAGGGTTTTTGCTGATCATTCCATTCAGGTAGTGTGCAATATGGCGGCCCAGGCAGGTGTGCGCTATTCACTGCTCAATCCATTCGCCTACCAGAGCTCAAACATGGAAGGGTTCCTTAATCTGATCCACCTGTCAAAAGAGCATGAAGTGGAGAATTTTGTCTATGCTTCGTCTTCTTCGGTTTATGGTAGCAACGAGAAAGTTCCGTTCAGTGTCAAAGACAGGGTGGATCACCCAATTTCACTTTACGCCGCTACCAAGAAAGCCAATGAACTTGTAGCGCACACCTACAGTCATCTTTACGACCTGCCTTGTTCAGGGCTTCGATTTTTTACTGTCTATGGGCCCTGGGGAAGACCGGACATGGCGTTGTTTATCTTTACGCGGGCGATTCTGAGCGGCATGCCCATTGAGGTGTACAACTACGGCAAGATGAAACGAGACTTCACCTACATCGACGATATCGTTCAGGGCGTTGAGGCCAGTCTGGACCGCCCTGTCCCATATGCCATTTACAATCTGGGCAACTCAAGGACAGTGGAGCTTCTCTATTTTATTGAATGTATTGAGAAGGCATTAGAGAAAGAGGCCGACAAGAAATTGCTGCCCATGCAGCCTGGAGATGTGGCCGAGACCTACGCGGACATTAGGGAGAGCCAGGAAGGTCTGGGGTTTCAGCCAAGTACCGGAATAGAAGAAGGCATAAAGCATTTCATCCGCTGGTACCGATCCTTCTATGGTGTTTAATTTCTATTTTTCTGATTCCTTAGGCCACATGCGGCCGAGTTCTTTGGCAATTTTTCGGAAGCAGCGTCCGGCCAGTTCGTCATATACGAGATTGCGGTTGAAGCGACGGTAAAGGAATGATCGGCCCACCACGGCGGGTCTGGCATTTACCCGAGCGGACCAAACGATTCGATTGGTTTGCAGGTCCGTAAGGTAGGCATTCATTGCTACCTCTTTGTAGGTACTCGTGGGCCCAGGTTCCTCCTTCCCACTATCAATGGCACCGGGTGGATAGAAAGAGGAGTCGCGGTCTGTTTGGATGCTATCAATCGAAGGGGGGACCGGCTCTGGTAAAACTTTAGATCGAGATCCCCAAGAGTCAATAACGACTTTCAAGAGAGCCCTGTAATCGTTTTGGAGAAGCAGTTCAGTGGTGCTGTCTTGTTCAGATTTATCTACGGCCTGGTTTAGGGTAACAGAATTGATACCTTTCTCGGTGAGAGCCTGCAGGATGCCCTGCTCCAGCACAGTCAAGTACTGCTGGCCCAGATCTGTCTTTTCTTGGAGGGTGATGACGAGAACCGGGGCGGAGAAGTCAGCAGGGAGGTGGCGGTTTTTAACCTTGAGATTGGTGCTCACATAACAGCCACTTTGGAGGAACAGGCACAGGATCGCTGCAAAGACCAGTTTTCTCTTCATGGAATAGCCCTCACAAATAATTACAATAGCATGAAACATTTAGCTTGCGCAAGCGGGCCAATACGGCAGATGGGCCCGAAAAAAGCATTTGCACCCTCTTCGGCTAGCCTGTATAAGAGGGAAAAGGATATAATTCACGAAACCAGCGTTTGCGTGAATTATACTGGTTAGGGAGGAGCACTTATGAGTGAGCGTGATTTGGAAAGCGTGAGAGAAAAAAGATCGAGTCGTCGCATTCGTTCCCTCAACCTTACTTCCTACACTCCAAGGAAGGGTGAAGAACAACAATACATCGTGTCCATTGGTCGGACTCTCGACGTAAGCGAAGGCGGGGTCAAGGTGGAAACACACAGGAAGCTGGCCAATGGCACAGAGCTGGAGATGGATATAGCAATTGAGGACAGAATCATCACCGCAAAGGGGGAGGTGGTTCATACGGAGGAGCTGAAAAACGGCCTTTTTGGAACGGGGATTCAGTTTACTGCCATAAGCGATGAAGATCGCGGAAGTCTCCGCTAGGCAGGGGAACTAGGCACTTTTGTAATTTGGGATTTGGAATTTCGGATTGCGGATTTAAAAAAGTATAGGACAGGGAGCATGGGGCATAGGGTAGATTGTAGATTGCTGATCTCGGATTTCGGAATTTTGGGCTGTCAGCTGCCATCTGCCTGCTGTCTTCTGACGGCTGATTGCTGATAGCTTTCCGAATTTGTGCTTGACTATCTACAGGCCATGTGGTATTGATCCTCGGCTTATCTAGCAAACTAAATCTTTAGCCTTCACCTCTAACTCCTTGCTCCGGTGTGAGGGCCGGGGCTGTTGAATCCGAAAGGAGTCCGGTATGCGTCAGTACGAGACACTCTTTATTGTCACTCCAGACAGTTCCGAAGAAGACCTCAAAGCTGTTGCCACCAAGATTAAAGGTGTGGTCACTGGTATGAACGGCATTGTGACCTCTTACGACGAGCAGGGCAGGAAGAAACTGGCCTATAGTGTCAAGAAACAGAATAAGGGCTATTATGTGTTGATGGATTATGTGGGCTCAGCGGATATCGTTTCTGAGATTGAACGAAACATGAGGCTTGACGATCGGGTCTTGAAGTACCTGACGGTGAAACTCGCAGATCAGGTAGATCCCGAGAGCATTGAGCCAGAAAAGTCCGAGCCTCCAGAGGAAGCAGTGGCTGCTGAGGTTCCGGAGTCAGAGGCAGCTGAGGCCCCGGAGCCAGAGGCTGCTGAGGTTCCGGAGTCAGAGACTGCTAAGGTTCCGGAGTCAGAGGCAGTTGAGGTTCCGGAGTCAGAGGCTGCTAAGGTTCCGGAGTCAGAGGCAGTCTGAGGCCCTGGAGCCAGGAGAAGCTGAGTCTCCCGAGGTCCAGGAAAGCGAAGAGAGTGAAAAAAAGGGATCATGATAAAGGAGTAAATGGTGACTTACAATAGAAGAAGACGGGCATTTCCTCGGCGGAAGGTTTGTCGATTCTGTGCAGACTCAAAATTGAAAATTGATTATAAGGATTCAAAACAACTAAAATACTTTATTACGGAGCGAGGGAAAATAATCCCCCGACGGATTTCTGGCAACTGTGCCCGACACCAGAGGCAAGTAACCATGGCTGTAAAAAGAGCCAGGCACATTGCCTTGATGCCATACACGACCATTCAGCCGCACTAGTGGAGTAACTTCTCGTTCTGTAAAGTTCTTGCAGTGAGATTTGGTCTTGCTCGCAGTCAACCCAATCATCGCATTCTTTTTGTCCAATACAGTTTTTGAGCCAGCTCCAAAGCGCTCCAGTGACCGCTGAGAGTCGGACCCAGCCACGTAGGGTGCTCAAAGTCGTTTCGTCAGGCATTCGGTTTTCTGGGGGCCGATAATCCTGGTCATCCTGGAACGGAGGTTTTTTCGATGAAAGTCATACTGAAAGAAGATATTCCCAGGCTCGGTATAATGGGTGAGACAGTCCAGGTGGCCCCTGGCTATGGTCGCAACTACCTTATACCTCAGGGAAAAGCCGTACTGGCCACCAGCAAGAATTCTAAGGAACTTGAGCACCAGAGACAGTTGATCCTGCGAAAGGCAGAGTTGATCCGCAAAGACGCTGAGAGTTTTGCCGAAAAATTCAGGGGCTTGACCCTTACTCTCGCCCGCAAGGTTGTGGAAGAGGACAAAATCTACGGTTCTGTCTCAGTCAGTGATATATCCCAGGCCCTGGAAGAGGCGGGTGTAGAGATTGAACGCAAATTGATTAAGCTAGATGAACCTATCAAGAGCTTGGGTGAATTCCAGGTTCCTGTTAAGGTTCATGCTGATGTTACAGCCGAGCTTACTGTCCAGGTCGTAAAGGAAGAGTAGGAATTCACACCCACCCTCCACGCAAAACCGTAAACCTCTTGCAGGACTAGCCCTGATGTTTCACAGATCGACGTGGCGAGACCGTGAAGATGGCTGTGCCACCGGGAAACCGTCCCGCGGCACCGCGGGATCGGTTCCGAGGCGTACCTGAACGGTACGTCGCAGGGTCCGACACCCGAGGACGCCCGTAAGGACAGTCATATCCACGGTCGCAGTCACGCCTGGGCGTGATGAAATATCCGGGCTGGAAGGACCAGTGAGGCCATGAACGAGCAGGGTGGCGAACCCACGAAGGTTCCTCCTCACAACATCGAGGCCGAACAATCAATTATCGGCGGCATTCTTCTAGACAATGAGGTATTGCCCAGCGTTTTGGAGGTGCTCAGGGGTGAGGAGTTTTACCGGGCGGCTCACCGTACCATCTTTGCAGCGGTGGTCGAGCTGTTCGAGAGGAACGAGCCCTGCGACCTGGTTACGCTGACTGACCTTCTCAGATCCCAGAAAAAACTGGACCAAGTGGGAGGCGCAAGTTACCTGGCCTCCTTGGTTGACATAGTTCCTTCTTCGGCCAATACAAGCCAATATGCCAGGATCGTCAAAGAGAAGTCGATGGCCCGTACTCTTATCAGTCGGGCAAGTGAGATAGTGACACTTGGCTTTGACAGCAGTCTCATGGTAGACGCTCTGCTGGACCGGGCTGAGCAGGCCATTTTTCAAGTCAGTGAAGATCGCATCAACCCATCATTTTCTCCCATCAAAGAGATCGTCAAGCAAAGCATCAAGACCCTCGAGCAGCTCTATGACCGTCGGGAGATGGTAACCGGTGTTACCCACCGGTTTTACAGAGTTGGACCGGCTTACCTCTGGTCTGCAGCCCGCCGATCTGATCATTATTGCTGGCCGCCCTAGTATGGGAAAGACCGCCCTTGCCCTCAACATTGCCCGCAACGCTGCTGTTGAAGCCGATATACCGGTGGGTGTCTTTTCGTTGGAGATGAACAAGGCGCAACTGGGTATGAGGCTGCTTTGCTCTGAAGCCAGGGTGAATTCCCAAAAGATGCGCAGTGGATTTCTGAGCGAAAGCGACTGGCCACGTCTCACCAGGGCAGCTGGAACAATCAGCGAGGCACCCATTTTTATAGACGACACTCCAGCAATCTCTGCACTGGAGCTTAGGGCCAAATCTCGTCGCTTGAAGCGGGATCAAAACGTGGGACTCATTATTGTGGACTACCTGCAGCTGATGCGGGGAACTCATAGAAGCGAGCGGCGGGAGCAGGAGATATCGGAGATTTCCGGCGCGCTCAAGGCCCTGGCCAAAGAACTTAATGTGCCGGTAGTGGCCCTCTCCCAGCTCAACCGCAAGGTGGAGGAACGGCACGACAAGCGGCCCCAGCTTGCAGATCTCCGTGAATCCGGTGCTATCGAACAGGATGCTGATGTCATAGCCTTTATTTATCGCGACGAAGTTTACCACCCAGATAGTCCTGATCAGGGGCGGGCCGAGGTAAACATTAGCAAGCAGCGCAACGGGCCCACGGGGAGGACCACTCTCACCTTTCTTACCCAGTACACCCGGTTTGACAACTTGGCATTTGAAGAAGCAGGCTGAAAAAGCAATAGTCCGTTGTCAGTGGTCCGTGGTCCGTAGTGTGTCGAATCGTGGTGCGCACTACTGGTTGCGGTTTACACATTGATAAGAAGAGGTTTGCACGGCCGGTTTTCGTAGCGGCCAAGAATGCTATACCTTAGATGAAGGATGCAGCGGTGTACTGGAATCAAGAATTGGAAACCATGTCCCCGGAAACCCTCAAAAGGCTGCAGCTGGAGCGATTGCAGTGGACGGTGGCTCAGGCGAGTAAGTCCCCTCACTACAGCAAGGTTTTTGCCGAGAAAGGGATCAAGCCTGAAAGTATTCAGCGAATAGAGGACATACACCGACTCCCCTTCACCTGCAAGGACGACTTGCGGTCCCATTTTCCCTACGGCCTCCTTGGTGTGGACTTGAAAGATGTCATCCGGCTCCATTCATCATCTGGGACCTCGGGCCAGGCGACAGTGGTTTTTTACAGCCAGAAAGACATTGAAAATTGGGCAGATCTGGTCAGCCGATGTATGTATATGACCGGCGTGCGGCAAGATGACGTTTTTCAAAACCTCACTGGTTATGGGCTTTTCACCGGCGGGCTAGGGTTCCATTATGGCGGGGAGCGTTTGGGGACCTTGACCATCCCATCGGGGACCGGCAACACCAAGAGACAGATCCTTCTGATGCAGGAGTTTGGCACTACTGTGATTCATCTGATTCCAAGCTATGCCATGCGGCTTATGCAAGTGTTGGCAGAGTTGGAGGTGGATCCTCGCCGTGATCTGAAACTGCGCATTGCTTTCCTGGGCGCAGAGCCCCATTCAGAAGAAATTAGGCTGCGGGTGGAGCGATACTTTGAGCTGGAAGCTTTCAATTCCTACGGCCTTTCAGAGATGAACGGGCCGGGAGTGGCTTTTGAGTGTCCTGAAAAGTGGGGGATGCACATCTGGGAGGACGCCTTCTTTGTGGAGATCATCGACCCAGAGACACTGGAGCTTGTTGAGCCCGGCAAGGTAGGAGAACTGGTCTTAACCACACTTACCCGTGAGGCCATGCCGATTATTCGCTACCGCACGAGCGACCTCACTCGCATTCTCCCGGGGACGTGCCCGTGCGGCCGCACTCACAGTCGCCTTGATCGCATTAAAGGCCGGACTGATGACATGCTCATCATCAAGGGAGTAAATATTTTTCCGGTTCAGGTGGAACAGGCACTGATGGAGATCCCTGAAGTGGGTCAAAACTACCTGATCATCCTTGAGAGGGTGGCCGAGATGGACACCATGCGCATACAGGTGGAGGTGCACCCCGATATTTTCAAGGAAAACATGCGCTTTCTAAACCGGCTTCAAGACAAGATTACTCATGAACTGCGCAACGAACTGCTCGTCACACCCACGGTAGAGCTGGTGCAGGCCAACACAATACCTCGCTCTCCAGGCAAAGCGGTCAGAGTTGAGGATCGCAGAGCGCGCGACAGCCGGCAGCTAGCAGCAGGCAGCGGGCAGCAAGAAGACAGAGGGTAGCTGTTAGATTTTCCTGTGGGAGCGGCTTTCTAGCCGCGATTCGGACGATTTGACTAATTTTCCAATTTCCTAATTCTCTAATCAACTAATTGACGAACTCCTTTGAGCTGTGAGCATAAAATGACCTCTATTGCATAATTGTTCGTAGCGATTTACAATACACATAAGCAAACAAAACTCAAGGAGAAGCACCAATCCGAAAAGTCTTTGGTCACACCGCCGGTCTTGGGGCCGGTTACCTAAAACGGTTGCAGCGACTATACCGTCGACGTTTGTCCCCCCAGGATATTATCACACCCGATCTCTCTCGCACTCTGGCAAGACTCTCATTTGAAACCAATCGACAGCTTGGCTTGCTGATTAATCGTAGGGGCGAAATTGAGCGGGTGATCGTGGGCGACCATCGCTCCATACTCATTCCTGAACTTACTCCCACCCGTGGCCACAGCAGTCGGCTCCGCGGCCTGCGATGCGTCCACACCCATCTGAAAGGTGAACCTCTAACCGAAGATGATTTTATGGACCTGGTCTTCTTGCGGTTGGATCTCATGGTGGTCTTGGAGGTGGACGAGCACGGCGGTGCTCGTCGCTTGCTCGGGGCCCACCTGCTGCCGGAGAACGTCAACGGTAAAGGATGGCTCCTCTTGGATCAGCTTTCCGCCCACGAACCAAAACTGGATTTCCTCCAACTGGTACAGTCCCTGGAGAGCGAGTTTGCTCGAAAGCAAGCCTTGGTTGAAGTAAAAGGAAATCAAGATCGGGCAATACTCGTCAGTGTGGCAAGTGGACCTCGCGCTGAGGCCGAAGCATTCATGGAGGAGTTGGCCGAGTTGGCCCGCTCATCAGGTATTGCTGTTGCCGAACGCATCATCCAGCGGCAGCAGCGGGTTCATCCCAAATATCTGATGGGACGCGGTAAGCTTAGCGAACTCGTGCTGCAGGCCCTGCAGTCAGGGGTTGATCTCTTGATTTTTGACCAGGATCTTAATCCATCACAGATGCGCTCCATCACCGATTTTACCGAGCTTCGAATTGTCGACCGAACCCAGCTTATCCTGGACATTTTTGCCCAACGGGCCAAAAGCCGGGAAGGCAAGATTCAGGTGGAGATGGCACAGTTGAAGTACATGCTACCGCGATTGGTGGTCAAAGACGATGCCTTGTCGCGGCTCACGGGTGGCATCGGCAGTAGGGGGCCGGGTGAGACCAAACTGGAAATCAACAGACGAAGGGTTCGAGATCGCATAGCCAGGTTGGAGAAGCAACTGCTGCAAATCAGGAAACAACGCGGCCAGAGACGAGGACTGCGGCTGCGCACCGGCCTCCCCGTCATTTCCATCGTTGGCTACACCAATGCGGGAAAATCCACGCTGCTCAATACTTTGACTCGCAGCCGGGTGCGGGTGGAAGATCGTCTTTTTGCAACTCTAGATCCCGCAAGCCGCAGGTTACGCTTTCCACGCGATCAGGAGGCCATCATAACTGATACCGTTGGTTTCATCCGTGACCTTCCCAGTGATTTGATGGAGGCGTTCGGTGCGACCTTGGAAGAGTTGAGTCATGCGGGCTTACTCTTGCACGTGATTGATGTGAGCAATCCTATGTTCGAGGAGCAGATGTTGGCGGTGGAGGAAATATTGGCAAAGCTTGATTTGCACCTTATTCCAATGCTTCGGGTTTTCAACAAGGTGGATTTGGTGCAGGATCGAGAGTACGTGGAGAACCTGCGCAAACGCAATCAGGCAATCACCATTTCCGCCCTTAATGGTGACAACCTGCACTCTTTGGTTGAGGCCATGGAGGAGAGGCTATGCCTGGTGCCCCGCCTTCTCTGAATTAGACTTTGCTTTTCGACTCGCTCCGGTACGCAGCAAGCACTTCCCTGGCCTTTTCAACATCCTTACGGATCTGGTCGGACAACTCCTCGGGGCCGGAGAATGTCTTTTCATCACGCAGCCGTTCAATGAAACGCACCTGGATAACCTTCCCATAGATATCTTTATTGAAGTGTATGATGTGGGTTTCCACCGAGAAGGCTCCATTTTGGAAAGTGGGGCTGTAGCCGATGTTGGTAGCCCCGTCATAGAGTTGGTCATCAATGATCACTTCAGTGGCGTAAACACCCGGTCTAGGGGTGAGTTCGTCAACCAGTTGGAGGTTGGCTGTAGGAAAGCCCAGAAGACGGCCTCCCCGATCGCGACCCCGGATCACCTTGCCGGCCACCTGGTAGTCACGACCTAGCATTTTCCGGGCACTATCAAGGTCACCAGCCAAAACAAATTCACGAATGGTACTGGAACTCACTTCCCTGCCGTTGGTGGTGAGATCAGTGACCACGTGGACCTCAAAATTCAGTTCCTCACCCATTCGGGTGAGAGCAGGAATGTCTCCTTCTCTTTTATAGCCGAAGCGGTAATCCGGCCCAACCACCACCGCCCGAGTACCTATCTGTTGGTGAATGATTTTGTGGACGAATTCGGGCGCAGTCATCTTGGCGAATTCATGGGTAAACTCGATAACTATAAAGACATCGATGCCAGCATCTTCAATGAGTAGCACTTTCTGTTCATGCGGGGTAATGAGCGGCGGTCCATTGGACGGATAAAGCACTTTGGTGGGGTGCGGATTGAAGGTGATGACGATAGATTCACCTTCCAAGGCCTCGGCTACTTCCTTGACACGTTGAAAGAGGCTCAAGTGGCCAATATGTACACCATCGAAGTTGCCAATGGTTATCACTGGATTACGAAAGGACCGCTTGATATTGTCTATGCCATCAATCACTTCCATGGGAATTATATGGACCTCCAGCTGCTCACATTTTGGGGATAAACCAAGCCAATTTTACAGCTTGACAAAGAAAGAGTGTAAGAATACATTAACTCTGCTCCGCAGGCAACACCATTCTTGAAGTGCCGAAGTGGCGGAACTGGTAGACGCGCATGGTTCAGGGTCATGTGGGTATTAGCCCGTGGGAGTTCGAGTCTCCCCTTCGGCACCACGGTATAATTTAAGGCGTGATCTCAATAGGTTGCGCCTTTTTTATATTTCGTATGTGCTCCTGCCTTCCACATTGAGTTCGAGTGGAATTTTCTTACCACTTTTATAACCTTAAATACCCATTCCCCAAGATCAAACTTTTGAGGCAATTAATAATAACTAGCTGTATTTTAAGCAAAAAATGGAAATATTACAATTGGCACACTAATTGAGTTAGGTGGACCAATTGCTGCAATGCGACACTGTTCCCGATTATGAGGCTGGTTGTTTGCCCAACTAGTCTGTGGCCTTTTGGTCAAATTTGGTGATTTGAGCACACATTTTGAGAGTTATGTAATGGTGATAAGGATATGATTTTAAACAGAATTTGTGTTTTTATCTTTAGTTGGCCCTGACTTTGCTGATAGGGGGGCGTGAAGGCAGAGAACCAGACTTAAATTGGAGGGTTGTCAAGGGACTTATCATCCTACCTGATATTAATTTCGCCTTAGTTGAAAACATTGCGGGGGGGGGGAAGTGATATCTCATTTCATTAAAGGAATATTATTAGTTTTAGTTAGCCTAGCGCCATTATATCCTTTTGTTCCATGTAACCACAGCTACGCCGCTACGTATGCTTACGTAAGTAACTCATACGATAACACCGTATCTGTAATACATACTTCAGACAATACAGTGACAACAACTGTTGATGTTGGTGAATGGCCTTATGGCGTCGCCGTAAGTCCAGACGGGGAGTATATTTATGTGGCCAACGGTGGCGATGACACAGTATCTGTGATTCGCACTAGTGATAATACAGTCACCGCATCCATTACTGTTGGGAGCTCACCCGGAGGTATTGCGGTGAGTCCTGATTGTGCTTATGTCTATATATCTAATAACGATGATAACACAGTATCTGTGATCCAGACATCCAGTAACAAAGTCATTGCGACTATTAATGTGGGAATGTGGCCTGAGGGTTTGACGGCAAATTCCAGTGGAGAGTACGTTTATGTAGTCAACACAGGTGATGATAGTCTATCCGTAATCCGAACATGGGATAACACAGTGGTTGAAGTAATTAACGTGGGTGAATGGGCTTATGGCGTCGCCGTAAGTCCTAGCGGAAATTATATTTATGTATCAAATACCGGTGACAACACTGTGTCAGTAATACGTGCTTACGATAATAGAGTAATGGCTACAATCAAAGTTGGTACAAGGCCAATCGGTATTGCCGTAACACCTGATGGTGAATATGTTTACGTTGCAACTAGCAGAGACAACAAAGTATCCGTGATCCGAACATCCGATAACACAGTCGTCGCAACGATTAAGGTGGGCGAATGGCCCTGGGGCATCGCGATGACGCCTAACGGAAAGTACGTTTATGTGTCAAGTATAGCCGATGACACAGTATCGGTTATAAGAACTGTCGATAACTTTGTCACAACTACTATTGCCGTCGGAGCAGATCCTTATAGTTTTGGTAATTTCATTGCCAATACACCCGATGATATCAAATGGGTGGACACGGTTGACGGCGACCAGCAGATAGGTATCCTAGGCAAAGCAGGGGTCAGATCAATTGAGTCAATAGAGTCAGTTGATCCTAATACTGTCTCGGATACTACAAACATGCCTGGCAGTATGCCATGGGGCCTCATTAGTTTCAGGCTAACGGTGGACAATCCTGGGGATACGGCCGAAGTAACCATATATTTTCCCGATGTCGCAGGAAGCAATGCGAGTTGGCATAAATATGACTCCATCAATGGATGGCAAGACTATGCAGATCACGCCACGTTCAGCCCCGATAGGCGATCAGTTACGGTAGAGCTTCAAGATGGCGGTTATGGCGATGCCGATGGAACGGTAAATGGCATAATCATTGATCCCAGCGGCTTGGGTTCAGCCTCATCATCAGAGTCTGAGAGCAATGGCGGCGGTGGTGGAGGTTGCTTTATCGCCACCGTCACGGGCCCCCGGTAGAGCGTAAATTCCGCCCCACCGATATCCTGCGTAACAACCATATAGGCAAAGCTCTGACAGAAATTTACTTGGAAGAATAAAGCAATAACTTCATGACCTTCCATCGACCAATCATTTGTCCTGAGACGGTGCAACGTACCCTTTCACTTCACTATACTCCTGACCTCTCGTAGCTTTTTTGCTCTTCAGTCGCGGAATTTGGTATGCTGTGTGCATATTTAAAACGCCACCGAGCCCGCATATTTTACGAATGGCCTACTACGACCACATTTCCGAGGAAGACAGGGGGAAAATGGGAGAGGAGAGTAGCCATGGACGAAGTGGCCAGATTTTTGGCTGATTCAGTGATGTGCAAAGACTTTGGTGCCGACGAGGTGGCGAAACTCGCCGCGATATGTAAGTCCGTCCGATTCAAGTCTGGAGACGTCATCGTTGCCGAAGATGCCCGCGGGCGAGACCTTTACTTCATCAAAAGTGGGAGGGCGCAAATTAACCTCAGCGGTCCCTCCTCGCGAGACGACGCAGGGACCATTAGTAAGATTCCTCCCGGTCAGGTGTTTGGCGAGTTGGGCTTCATAGATGGTGCCCGGCGATCCACCTGGGTGATAGCCATCGACGAGTTGGAGGCAATTCAACTCGCATGGGAGGACTTTTCCCAACTGACCGCGAGCAATACAGTAATCGGTTATAAGTTTATTTATAATCTGGCCCTGGTCATTGCCGAGCGGCTCCGAGATACCACCATGTCCCTGAGTAACCTATTGGGAGTTCGCGGGAGGTACTAGCCAGGATATTTCATACCTCCGCTGCTCCAACACCCCACCGCCTTCGAGCCTACCCCATTACTCCATTGCGTCCGCAGTCTGTCTGTGCTTAGATTGAAACCGTGACCTGGATTTCTCCTCAGTGTCTTAACCCGGATATTTCATGAATAACTTGCTGCGACCACGGATATGGCCGTCCTTCTCTCCGAGCTGTAGGCTCTACGAGCCGGAAGCCGGGCGTCCTCGGGTGTTCCTTCGACAGGCTCAGGACAGGCTCCCCCTGCGACGTACCACCTCAGGTACGCCTCGGACCAATCCCGCGGTACCGCTGGACGGTTGCCAGGTGGCAAGTCCATCTTCGTGGTCTCGCGACAGCAATTCATGAAATATCCGGGTTAGGGGGATATCGCATGTATAGTTTTCTCGCCGACCTTGTAATGCTTCTCCACTTCAGCTTTATCCTTTTGGTGGTCTTTGGGGGACTGTTGGCGCTCCGTTGGCAGCGTTTTGCTGTGGTGCACCTGCCGGCGGTACTGTGGGCCCTTTTCTTGGAACTCAAGCCGGGGACCCTGTGCCCATTGACTCCGCTGGAGCAGATGCTGAGACACCGTGCCGGAGAACCATCCTATACGGGGGGATTTGTTGGACACTACCTCGGTCCCATCATCTATCCAAATATGACACTTCAGGACCAATATTTCATAGCTACGGCACTGTTTTTGTTCACCCTGGTGATTTACTGGAGAGTGTGCAGGAGATGGCGCAAGACCCGCCAGTAAGCAGCAGGCAGCGGGCAGCAGGAGAGAAACGACACGGAGACGCGGAGAAACGGCGAGACGGAGATTAGAGGTCAGAGGACGGACGACAGCAGGCAGGTTGGTTAATTAGAGAATTAGAAAATTAGTCAAACAGATGAATTGTTTACCGCTTACTGCTCACGGCTTACCGCTTACCATATACGATTTGACCAATCGACTAATTGACGTTATGTGCTTCGCGCTATGCTTCCTTTTTTACAAACCCCTTGCGCTTGACGAATTCAGCCTTATATTCAAAATAATATCCGGGCTAGACACCTGAGAAAGGGGGCGAGTCTAATGGAAGAGATCTGTCGCTGTATGGTTGTTACTGAGGATGACCGTATGCTTTGTGTAAAGGATGAAAAATGCTGTGAGGAAGTACGCAAGAATTTGGAGCCTCATGAGTGTTGATGAGCTTCAAATTTAGGTAATTTAAAAACCAGAAAACCACAGACGCCACTGCCTTTCCGGCAGTGGCGTTTTTCATTGGATTTCTCGCCCGAGCCCTGCGGGCTCTCTGGGTTCTCTGTGATCTCTGTGAGAGTCCGTTTCTAGCGTTCCGCGCCGCAATGTGGGCAGTAGTTGAACCCCTTCTCAAGAGTCTCGCCGCAACGGTGGCACCGGATTGCCTGCAGATCCGTTCCGGCAGAATAAACCTTGCCGGTTTCGTCGGCGATATGACCGCATCGCTCACACTCGACAAAAGACTGGCCCTTGCGAATACGAAAAATGGGTATAAAGAAAAGGGATAAGTAGTCATCCGTGCGAACTAGATACGCCTGACTCAAGCCACAATTGGAGCAGATGCGTGGTTGGCCCTCAAGTTTTTTCCTTCTTGGGCCAATGCCTCCAATAAAAACCATCTGGACTTATTTCTCCTGGCTCCATGCCCTATGCCTTCCCAAACCGGGAACCCGCCCGAAGGGTGGGAGTCCGAAGGACAAATCCGCAATCCCCCATCCCACATCTGTATTTCAGGATTTATTATTCTGCTGGGGCCGCTCCTTCTAGATCCTCGTCTTCCAGGCGGGCCACGGCCTCCACAAAATAAGCTGATGAGCAATTGATGATGCGAGTCAAACCCTCTGTTTCAATTTTTGCGAGGGGAGGGTCGTAGGAGACGACCTGGCCGGTGATGCTGGTGTCGCCGTGTTCTCGACTAAAATAGAAAGTGTAGGTCTTTCCCGTCTCGAATAATGGTGCCATTCTTAACCTCCTTTAGGTGTCGCGACACCCTTGCGTGAACAAACACTGGAATTCTAGCATAGTCGCCTAAATTATATAAGGATTTTGATCCAGTGATGAAATATCCGGGCTATATCCTTGCCAGGTGCACTTCATTATTCGCTTGCCTTCTGACAATGATCTTCCTAACATGTGCACGATACCAGGCTGAGGAGGAGACTTCTATGCGGGTTCTCATTTGCGACGGTCTACGTCAGCAGGGAGTGAAGATTTTTCAAAAGGTCAAGAACCTTGAGGTGGAGGTTCGTAAGAAGATTGAGCCCGAGGAATTGCTGGATGTGATCCCTGACTGCGACGGCGTGGTGATACGTAGTCGTACGAAGATCGGGCGGAAAGTGCTTAAGCAAGCATCCCGTCTACGCGTGATCGGTCGGGCAGGCATTGGTGTAGACAACATAGACATCGAGGCGGCAACCGAGCGCGGCGTGCTGGTGATGAACACCCCTGGAGCCAATGCTGTGGCCGCTGCTGAACATGCAATGGCCCTCATGTTGGCACTCGCCAGGCACATTCCCCGGGCGGACGAGTCCGTGCGGGCCGGGAAATGGGAAAAGAAAAAGTTCGTAGGCACCGAGCTCTACAATCAAACCCTGGGCATAATCGGTTTGGGCCGTATTGGCTCCATTGTGGCGAATCGAGCCCTCGGTATGAGAATGAGGGTGCTGGCGTTCGATCCTTATGTCTCAGAAGATGTGGCCGCCAAACTCGGAGTGGAGTTGGTCTCTCCACAGAAGCTCTTTCGGCAATCTCAATTCATCACCATTCACACCCCATTCACCAAAGAGACCATGGGACTGCTGGACGAAGCCGCCTTTAAAATGATGAAACGGGGGGTGCGCATTGTCAACTGCGCTAGAGGGGGAATCATCGATGAGTCGGCCCTTTACGAGGCCATAAAGAAAAAGAAAGTAGCAGGGGCAGCCCTGGATGTTTTCTCGCAAGAGCCGCCGGTTGACAACCCACTTCTTACCCTGCCTCAGGTCATAGCTACGCCCCACCTGGGCGCTTCCAGCGAACAGGCCCAGATGAATGTGGCCGTTGCCATTGCTGAACAGATGGTGGATTACCTGCAAAATGGGTTGATCAGGAACGCGGTGAATATGCCCTCCATGAGCCCCAAGATGATTGAGCAAATACAACCTTACATGCGACTGGCCGAACGACTGGGTCATTTCCTCTCCATGTATTTTCAGGGCAACGTCCGTCACCTGAAGATAAGCTATGGGGGTGATCTGCGAGAATTGGAGTTGGCACCGGTAACCAATGCGGCCCAGAAGGGTTTTCTGGAGCGGGGCTTGGGCGAAGAGGTCAACCTGGTGAATGCGCCGGTTGTCATGCGGAACCGGGGAATCCAAGTGGAAATCGCCACCACTTCCGAGGCGAGAGGATATGCAGGACTGATTACCTTAGCAGTGGTCACCGACCAAGGTCAATTTCGAGTTGCCGGCACGGTTTTCCCGACACCGGAATGTCGGATTGTCGGGATAGATGACTATCGCGTGGAAGCTTCCTTGGAGGGACGCATGCTGCTCATCTCCAATCACGACCGTCCTGGTGTCATTGGCTTTATTGGCACGACTCTGGGTGACCATCAGGTCAACATTGCCGACATGCATCTGAGCCGAATTCGCAGCAAAGGAACGGCCATCTGTCTGGTCACCATTGACCATCCTGTAACCTCGGCCGTGCTCCAGGCCCTGAAGGAATACGAGGACATCATCGAGGTAACGGAAATAGAGGTTTAGTTCCCTTTGGCTTAATCGACCGCAAAAAGATTTGAGAAGGAGTTCGACTCATTCGGACATTCATCAGGCCAAGGGTCAAGTGGTTATCTTCAAGAATATGGTTCCTTTCCAAATAGTCTAGCGAATCCTCAACCGATTATCAGCCCTAAAATCTATAACCATATATAGTGGCGCGATCTCGAATAACAAAGTTTAGCATCCCTTAATTCACACTCTGCTGGGATTTACTCTGGCACTAGATGTTGTTGGATGTCAAAGTAGAGCATCTCCTAGCTCGAATATTGGGGCCGGCGTTTCCCTCACAGTCCCTTTGCAACTTGTCAAAATATCATTATAGAAGTCGAATTGGGCCGAAACTGATTAGAAGAAATAACTTAGCTCAAGCATGTGAAGCTCCAAGCCTGGATTCTGATTATAGATGCTCGCGTTGGACATGTGCTGGAACCGATATCCCACACCCAGATTATCGCTGAGTTTGAAACTTATGCCCACATGACTCACAAATTGAATGGGCCCCCCAAAGTCCTCCTGGCCGAACTTATGCTCACTCAAAAGTGCAGCACTGATCCCTCCGTCCAGCAAAATTAGACCTTGAACCATGCTCAGTGTAATACTCGGACCGGCCGAGCCTATGAAACCTGTTTCCCCTCCACCCCTGAGAGCACCGGCTGAGAGGTTAATCCTCGCACTCAAAAACCAACCTGGAGTTAGTCCCCAACTCCATGGCAGCCCATAGGTCGCAAACACCTCATATTGCTCAAAGTCTTCATTGCCGTCTGTCGTAGATAGACCCGCTCGAAGACCAACCGCGATCCAGTCCGTTTCCTCGGCGCTGCCCGGTTGGGGCGAGAAGATGCTCAGCAACAGCAGCAGCAGTATCAACCAGATAGTCTTAAATCGCATGGTGTCTCTGCGCCTGTACACGACGGCCGACAATGCAACGGTAATTTATGGGATCTACGACCGCGGCTGTCCAGTACACATGATGATAAGCCACTCACTGTTGTTCTCTCCATCCCACTCTCAGAGCCAAGACCACTGCCAATAAGTATGCCATAACCGCCAGAGCCAGGACCAGCCGGAAGCCCAAAGACATTGCCAGCAGTATAGTGAGCGGGGCGGCTGCTACAGAGGCAAAGCCGTTTATACCCCAGGCCCAGGGAAGCAGTCCTCGTGACCAATTTTCCAGAAGCAGCATGCCGGCCGGAAACGGCCAGCCCATGAGAAAAGCCAATGGTGCCAGGAGAGTGAGAACGAGCAGGAAGCGGCCGACGGTGTTCCAGGTGGCGACAATACCAAGGAGAGCGTGGCTCAGCCAAAGGACCAGGGGAGCGACCAGGGCAATACCGATTCCTGCAACGACAATCGCCTGTAGAGGCGAACGGGTCCATTGCTGACTGCAAAGGCTGCCACAGCCTGAAAAAAAGAGAAAGCCGCTCAATACCACCGCCACCGCAAGTAAGGGATCGCCCATGAGCAAAGTAAAGCGCTGCATCAAGCTCATTTCCAGGGCCAGAAAACCCAAGCCGAGCAAGAGGAAATAGCAAAAAGCCAGCCCGCGACCAGGGGGCGTGCTCCTCTGTCGAGCCCAAAAAAAGAGAGGAATCAGGAGCAGGAGTACGGCCGCTCCTACAATTTGTCCAAAGGAAATGAGCAAAACGACGTAGCCTAGCTCGAGACGCTGGAACCATTGGTGACCGTGACTACGGATGAAGCGGGGTAAGGAGCGCCAGCGAAAAAAGTCGAAAAAATAGGGTCGATCATCGGTAGCGGGGCGTACGTCGAAGGCCCAATCCCTAAAAAACTCATCTCGCTCAGACGAGAAGATTTTGCTGGCCGCAAGTTGATAGAAGGACCCTTTGAACCCTTCAGGTCCGGTGAGTTGATTGAAGGGTTTTCTACTGCTGGGGTCAAATCCGGAAAGAGTGTCAATGTCCAGCCAGAGTCTGTCGCTGATTTCGATGATCTCTTGAACCTGTGCCGGACGGAAAGGCTGGCGGGCAGCGAGGGTGCAGACGGCCAGATGATTTCTCAATTGGGCCAGACGGGCCATCGATTCTTGGAGTCCAATTTTTTTCATAGAGTCTGCCAGGGTGGCGAGAATCTTGATATTATCCCTGGGTGGAGACTGAAGACCCCTGGTGATGGATATGAGACCTGTGGGAGTCAGGTGTTCCAAACAGCGTGCCATCCCCTCCACAGTGAATAGATAGTTTTCATGCAACGAGAGGAGTCCGCTTACTCCGGCCGCCATGGACTCGGCGCCCACCACCTGGATAATGTCGAAACGTTCTTTGGAGTATTCCAGATAGTGCCGGGGTGAGGCCGTATGAATCTCCAGGTCGTCACCGTTAAAGCTGTGCCCCGCGACATTTGCAAGAGGACCGCGGAAAAGCTCCAGTATCTGGGGATTTTCCACTACTATGGTAATGTGAGATGCGCCGAAGCGTCTGGCAAGCCAGACATTGACGCCGCTGGTCTCGCCCAAAAGCAAGACCCTGGCCCCTGGAAATAGACGGTAGGCCACTGACATGGGGGTGTGGTCCAGGATGGCGGCCTCGTCTTGATCTTTGATGTGGAAAATGGGGCCAGCAGTGTCGCCGTCCGCTAGCAAAAGAGATTGAGCCGGGGGAGGGGTTGTAGCTGTGAGTCCGGCAAAAAGAGTGTAGTGGAGGCGAGACGATTTGAACACGTCCAGCCTGGCACGCGGCCCATGACGAGTAACCACGTGCTGCGCATCTCCCTGCTTCTGCCAGCGCTGGAGTTCAGCCAGCATCTTGTGCGGGTCCAGTCTCATTGGCACAGGTAAAATCGTCAACTCCAAAGCCAAGAGGAGACCAGCAAGCAAGGGAATACCTGCCTTCCACCAAAAATTCTTAGCTTCAGGCTCAGGTCTCCAGAGGAAAACTGCGGCCCAGACCGCCAGGGCAGCGGCCTGAATCAGTCGTGCCGGCGGCAGCCACAGCATCAGACCTACCGCAATGATAGGGCCAACGCCACTGCCAATGAGATTGGCCCCGTAGACCAGATGCACCGATGAAGGAAAACGTATAAGGGTGAGACCGATAAGGACCCCGGCCAGAAGAAAAGGGAGGAAAATCAGAGCCTGATAACAGATGAGGTAGAATATCTGCTCGCCGCTGAAAAGAATGTATCTTATGTTGAGCGGCAGGGCTTCTGCGAGGCGGTAACAGAGGGTTATGGTGACGGCCAGGGCAAGAGTGAGGCCGCGGCTCCAAGTGAAGAAACGTGGAAGCAGCCGAGGACTGAACAACCCCAGCCAGGTACCGCTAACTCCGAAGCCCAACAGAGCCAATGCCACCACGAGATAGGCAAAATGATGCCAGCGGGAGATGGAAAGGGTGCGCATCAGGGCCACTTCCAGGCCAAGCACCGAGGCGGAAATAATCGCCACGGCTGCCAACTCCCGCAGGGCAGGCTTGTCCGTTGGCGCGGAGCCGACCGGAATTTGTGAACGCTGGGGGGAGGTGATGCTGGCTCCTTCTTTCAGCACAGAGCCGAATAAATTCGAAATCCGAAGCACGAAGCACGAAACAAATTCAAAATACGAATGTTCAAATGTTCAAAACGGAACTACCTTAAAAGACTTGTCTGGTGTTTGAATCATTTGGATTTTGGAAATTCGGATTTGTTTCGGATTTGTCCTTCGGACTCCCCACCCTCCGGGCGGGGCCCCGGTTTCGATATTCGGATTTCGAATTTGAGTGCCAGCTCCCTATGTGGTTCCTGGCTTACTGCGCTTTTTGCACGGTGCCGGTCATTGGTACAAATCGCACCGGGAGGAGTTCTCTGGTCCGCACTTTTCCCTTGTTGTCCTTGGTCACTACCATTAAACGCTGGACCTCATAGACCCCCCCAACTGGAATTACCATACGCCCACCTTCACGGAGCTGTGCGATCAGCGGGGGAGGGATGTGGCCGGCGGCGCAGGTGACGATGATTCCGTCGAATGGTGCCTCCTCAGGCCAGCCAAAATAACCGTCGCCTACTCTCACTCTTATCACGTGGTAGCCTAACTTTTGCAGTCGCTGTCGGGCCTCGTTTCCCAGAGCGCTGATGATTTCCATGGTAAATACACTGGATGTCTGTTCGGATAGCACTGCCGCTTGGTAACCGCTACCAGTACCTATTTCCAGTACTTTTGCACCCGGTTTCATCTCCAGGGCCTCCGTCATAAGCGCAACGATGTAAGGCTGAGAGATCGTCTGGCCGTGGCCGATGGGAAGGGGTCGGTCCGCATAGGCGGCACGCTTCAAAGCCCAAGGGACGAAAAGATGTCGGGGCACCTGACGCATGGCTTCCAATACAGCTCTGTCACGCACCCCGGGAGAGCGATGAACCATCTGACTTTGTACCATCAGGGAGCGTTTTCGATGATATTCAGAAAAGCGGGGGGGTGCCCAACTCTTCTCAGCGGGATCTGAGGATTGGACATTTTCATCCCCTTGACTGAGTGCAGGGGGCAGGAGTGAGCAGACCAGTAAAAGAAGGCTCACGATTAATCCGGCCACTGTCTTGGAGCGGATATATTCCTTCGAATTCATCGTAATCCTCTGGCTGTGGAATTTTTTCCAGTGGTTTCTATGGCAAGATAACAGAGGCTCTTCCACTGGGTCAAGGAGATGTGGTTGGAGTTATGGACTTATGGAGTAATGAAAAATCAGTGACTTCACAGACTGGAAAATCATTTCAATACTCCAATACTCCAACACTCCACGACTCCAAGCAAATAGCTCTAAAATTTGACTCATAGGCGACCAGTGGTTAATTTAACCATGAATACAGACTGAGGAGGTGAAGCACATGGAACATGAGCCCGGTTATACACCATTGGCCCATCAGGAAGAATGTGACTGTTGTTGCGGCTGTGATAGCTTTGCCGAAAGGGAAGACTATCCCAAAGATGAGGAGGGAAATCCCATCTACAGGCCACTGTAAAGACATAGATGATGGAAAGTTAGAAGGCCCGCCTAGGCGGGCCTTTTTTTTGAAAATTCCAATAAAAAAGCAGCGGACCCGAGTAACCCCTGCTACCGTATTGTGACTATCACAGTAGCGTGCGAGCTTCTCGGGTCCACGTCTTTAGACTAACGTATATTACCTGTTTGAGTCAAGGAAAAAGTTTGATTCGGCTCCAGCGTTGGAGCTTGTCCTAAAAGTCCGGTCTTGCCAATTCCCACACCTCGGGTGATCGCCATAATCTGGATTTGAACAGTTCCCGGTGATGAGTAAACTCCTTGGGCAGCCGGTCGAAGAACTTGTCGAAAAGCTCTTCATGAGATCTGGCCTCAATCACAGATGCATCACGATCAACAGACATGATTTCAAAGAATATCTCTGGATTGTAATCCAACCCTTCCCAATGGATGTCTTCATGACGTGGCATGAAGCCCAGGGGGCTCTCCACCGCATGACCGTGACCACGAACCCGGTCAACAATCCACTTGAGAACCCGCATATTCTCACCAAAGCCAGGCCAGAGAAACTTGCCCTTTTCATCCTTCCTAAACCAATTTACTCGAAAAATCTGAGGAGGATTGGACAGGTGTCGCCCCATGTTCAGCCAGTGATTCCAGTATTCCGCCATGTTGTAGCCACAAAACGGCAACATGGCCATGGGATCTCTCCTCATGGGTGGGAGAGCATCTTCAGCGGCTGCCGTTGCCTCGGATCCCATGGTGGCGGCCAGATAAACTCCATGGGACCAGTTAAAGGCCTGAAAGACCAAGGGAATATTTCTGCTCATTCGTCCGCCGAATATGAATGCACTGATCGGTACTCCTTCCGGGTCATCCCAGGCGGGATCGAAACTTGGACACTGGGCAACTGGTGCTGTAAACCGGGCATTTGGATGAGATGCCGGTCTGCCGCAATCCGGCGTCCAATCCTGTCCCGTCCAGTCAATCAAGTGGGCCGGAACCTCATCAGTCATGCCCTCCCACCACACGTCACCGTCATCTGTGAGGGCCACGTTGGTGAAAATGCAATTCTTGGTCAGACTCAACATGGCATTGGGGTTGGAATCCATCGAAGTGCCTGGAGCCACGCCAAAGAATCCTGCCTCAGGGTTAATGGCTCGCAGGGTCCCGTCGGGCCCGGGTTTAATCCAGGCGATGTCGTCACCAACGGTGGTAATCTTCCAGCCTTCGAATCCTTTCGGTGGCACCAGCATGGCGAAGTTAGTTTTGCCGCAGGCGCTGGGGAAAGCCCCGGTCACATAGGTTTTTTCCCCCTCGGGACTTTCCACCCCCACAATCAGCATATGTTCAGCCAACCATCCTTCCTCTTTGGCCATGACAGATGCAATTCTGAGAGCGAAACATTTTTTGCCTAGAAGAGCATTGCCGCCATACCCGCTACCAAAGGAGTAGATGGAACGCTCTTCAGGAAAATGGCTGATATAGGTGTTTTGCGGATCACATGGCCAGGGCACATCCTTTTGACCCGGTCCTAGAGGAGCGCCTACCGAATGCAGACAACGTACAAAGGCTCCCTCATCTCCCAGAACATCCAGAACCGCCTGGCCCATTCTGGTCATAATCCGCATATTCACTACCACATAGGGTGAATCAGTAATCTCGACGCCAATGTGGGCTATGTGAGAACCGAGAGGTCCCATGCTAAAGGGAATAACATACATGGTGCGCCCCCGCATGCAGCCGTCAAAGAGAGCATGCAATTTTTCTTTCATTTCGTCCGGGTGCACCCAGTTATTCGTGGGGCCCGCGTCAGACTTATTGGTGGGGCATATGAAGGTGCGACTTTCCATTCTTGCCACATCTTTCGGGTCCGAACGGCAGAGAAAACTATTGGGACGTTTTTCTTCATTGAGGCGAATAAACGTACCACTTTCAACCATCTGGTTACACAAGTCGTCGTATTCCTCCTGGGAACCGTCACAGATATAAACCTGATCCGGTTTGGAGAGATCGATTACTGTTTTAATCCAGCCAAGCAGGGCCTCGTTGTTGGTCTTGGCACCTTCGATCTGAATGTCCGTCATGCGCTACTCCTCCCTTGGAAAGATTCTGTCAGATGATATCGGATAGCTAATAATAATAAACTTTTCGCCTGAAGGCCACGTCCAGACGATATGGCTTGAAGCCTATAGTTAAATTCATTCAAAAAATAAAATCCACTTTTTTCTGGAAAAGCGGAATAATTTATGGGAGGTTCTACTTTTGAGAGAGACAATCACAGACACTAACAGTGAGTGGAGGAAAGGACCGTGGACCTATACGAAGCCATCAAAGGGAGAAGGAGTGTTCGCAAGTTCAAAACAACGCCAGTTCCAAAAGATCTCATTGAGAAGATCTTTGAAGTCGCTCTGTGGGCGCCCTCGGGAATGAACAGGCAGAATTGGAAATTCTTCGTCCTGGCGGGAGAGCGGAAAGAGGAGCTGGTATCAATTTCCTCCACCAGTTTTCAGTACCTGGAACCGCAACTCCAACAGCTGTATGCAGAAAAGCCCAAAATCATAGAGTCCACCCGCAGATTTTTCAAGCGACTAGGTGAAGCCCCGATTGTGGTCTGTGCTTATTTTGAACCGGCGAACATGGAGGATGTCACCAGCTTTCAGAACGTGGCTGCTGCCATTCAGAATCTACTCCTGGTGGCACACGCAGAGGGACTCGGAACCTGCTGGATGACAGGTCCGGTAACCGTTGCCAATGAGATCAGCCGTTTTCTGGGGGTGAAAGATATGACCCTGGTGGCGATAACACCCATGGGGTATCCAGACGAAACACCAAAAGTGCCACCGCGTAAACCGGAGCGGGTTGTTTATCAAGGATTTGAATAGATGGCCGGAAGACAGCCATCGTCAGTCGTCCGTAGCAAAGTGAAAATACCTTTTATGCAACTGACCACTGACCACTGACAACGGACAGCACTGTGATCGGGCTAGACGGGGATTGCCACCAGTCGATTTCCTTCGAGTCGATCCAGTCGTGCCATGACAACCTGATTCTCCAGAGCCGAATCAGCCGGGAGCAACACTGGTAGGTAATTGTCGGTAAATCCACACTGCATGGAACTCGCTTCATCCCGCCTATTCTCCACCAGAACCTGCCGCATTTCTCCTAAGAATTGCTGCAAGAACGTCAGCCGTTTTGCTTGGTCCAGTTCTCTCAGCAACCCACAGCGCTGACGAATTACTGATGGAGACACCTGCGCGCTCATGGTAGCTGCAGGAGTGGTGGGGCGGGGTGAGTAAGGAAAGACATGCAAGTAGGCTATGGGAAGAGACTCGATCAACCGATAGCTATTCTGGAAGCATTCATCGGTCTCGCCGGGAAAGCCCACCAGCACATCAGCTCCCACAGCCAGATCGGGAATGCGTTGAGTGGCCTCCAGCACAAGCTCCCGGTAGAAATCGGGGTGATAGTGGCGATTCATGCGGCTAAGAATCGTGGCATCACCACTTTGTAGTGGAATATGAAGGTGCGGGCAGAGACTGGGCTCATCAGCCATCAGTTCGAGCAAATCCGAGGTGATCTCACCAGGTTCCAGCGAACTGAGTCGAAGGCGGTCCGGTGGACAGTGCTCAATAATGGAACGGAGCAGATCGAACAAGTCTTGCCGCGGCTTGAAATCTAAGCCCCACTGGCCCAAATGGATGCCTGTGAGTACGACCTCCTGATAACCACGGTCCAGGAATCTCGCCACCTGGCCTAGAACGGACTCCAGGTTGATACTGCGGCTACGACCGCGAGCATAAGGAACAATGCAGTAGGAGCAGAAAGCATCGCAGCCGTCCTGAACTTTAAGAAAGGCGCGAGTTCTGTGAGAAAAACCGGAGAAAACGAGAGGTTGGGGGGCGGGAGCTGTGCGGACGTCATTTAAGTGCACACATGGTGGCTGATCTTGCTCAGGGCGAGCAAGATAATCCAACAGTGTCAGCTTTTCAGTGGTGCCGAGTATGTGAGTAACTCCCGGGATAGCGGCTATTTCCTCGGCAGCAATCTGGGAATAGCAGCCCATGACCACCACCTCGGCTTCTGGATTTTGACGAAGCGCACGCCGGATCAGTTGGCGTGACTGCATGGCAGCCCGGCTGGTCACAGCACAGGTGTTGATGCAGTATAGGTCGGCTTTAGCGGTGAAAGGGCGGATCAGAAAATCAGCCTGTGTTAATTTTTCTTCCAGGTAGGCGGATTCGCACTGATTTACCTTGCAGCCGAGAGTTGCCAGCGCTACCGTGCTCATGAAAGCACCTGCTCGATGATGCCTCCGCCCAAAACCTCGTCCTCACTATAGAAGACCGCAGACTGTCCAGGTGTAATGGCTTTCTGAGGCTCGAGGAAACGGACCAGAGTCCCTCCGGTAGTCGGCTTTAGTAAGGCCGGTGACTCCCGGTGGCGTGAGCGAATCTGCACGAGTGCCTGCAACTCTGAGGTGGGTGGAGATGCGGCAATCCAGTTAACATCTGTCACCAGCATTTCCCTGCGTCTGAGCTCGCTCTCACGTCCCACTCTGATGGTGTTGGTGTCAGGCTCGAGACCGATAACGTAGTAAGGGGCTGAGGAAGGAATGCCAAGGCCCCGGCGTTGGCCTATGGTGTAGCGGTGGATACCCCCATGTTCGCCAATTTGTCGTCCTTTAAGATCCACGACAGGTCCTGGTCCCGGTAGGTCTGATCCCAGGTGCTGTTCCAGGAATGCCCTGTAGTCCTTATCAGAGATGAAGCAGATTTCCTGGCTTTCCGGCCGAAAATACTCTTGCATTCCAGCGTCTGCGGCCAACTTTTTTACTTCGCTTTTCAGATGATTACCGAGCGGAAAGAATGTGCGCGCCAATTGCGCTTGGTCGAGTCGATAGAGGAAGTAAGACTGATCTTTACTGCGATCTCGTCCACGAAAAAGACGCAAACTTCCGTCAGATTCATCACGCAGAAGTCTGACATAATGGCCGGTTGCGAGGGTGGTTGCTCCCAGTTTAACAGCTTGTTCCTGGAGCAGGGTGAACTTGATGCTTGGATTGCAGATCACGCAGGGGTTAGGGGTCTTACCCCGGCGGTACGCCTCCAAAAACGGTTTGATTACCTGCTGGTGGAAGGGACGGCGAAGATCCACCACGTGGAGGGGGACACTTAGTCGGGCCGCTAGTTGGACAATATGCTCGCCGGGCTCCGGCGAATCTTCCGGGCGCAGGATCATGTGCAGAGCCAAGACCTCGTGCTCATCTTCTTTGAGCAGCAGGGTGGTCACCATGCTGTCCACACCGCCACTGACTGCCACTGCCACGGTTTCATTTGCTTTAGGTTTATGAGGGTGCATTGGCGATGATGGGTTCATTAACAATATCCTTGGGAAAACGCAGAACAAGCATCTTGGAGTACTTGGCAATCTTTTCTAGCTCGCACAATCCACGGGAGCGGTAAACTTTTCGTGAATAATACGGGCGAGAGTCCACTGTTTCACTGATTTATTAGCACCGTTGGGTATAAAATATATAATCTGCCTTGTCAAATTTTTCTCTTAGCCCGCATTATTACCCATTTCTGCTCAAGGCCGTTTTGGGTAACCTCGAAACGAAATTGAGGAGGCGAAAAAGGGGCGGACCCAATCCTGGTGCGGGACCCGGAGTTGTGTGCCTGGAAGTTATGGACTATAGTACAATTCTTGGTGGTGCGGCTGCAAACTGCTTGGGCAAGAACAGATGAGTTGGAGTTACTTATGGATAATTTGACCCCATTTCAACGACGTCAGGAAAAGGTAAAGAAACTGTTGCCCGAAAAACCTTATGACACCTTCCTGGTCTCAGAGCCGTGGAATCGGGCTTACCTCAGCGGTTTTTGGGCAGAGGACATGCAATTGACCGAATCCTCCGGGTTCCTTTTCCTTACCGAGAAAGCTCAAGTGCTGGCCACGGATTTTCGCTACCAGGAACAGGCTGAAAAGGAAGCTCCTGACTTTCAAGTGGTTATCTATAAAGAGAATCTTGCCAACATCCTGCCGGAGATCTTCGCGAGTCTGAGCACCCGCACCCTTGGTTTTGAAAACCACCATCTCACCTATGAGCGGGTTATGAAGATTCAAGAGGCCCTGCAAGAATGGCATTCGCAAGGAGAGTTGCTGCCTGGGGGCGAGTTGGTGGAGGGTTTGAGAATGGTCAAAGAACCGGAAGAAATCCAGGCCATTCGTAACTCTCTGGCCTTGACCGAATCTGTTTTGGAAACCATAGTGGCAGAGGCAGAAGTAGGAAAGACAGAAAAACAACTGGCCTGGCGCATCGAACAACTCATGCGAGAAGCGGGAGCTGAGGCGATTTCTTTCCCGCCCATAGTGGCCTCCGGGCCAGGCGCTGCCATGCCGCACGCGGTGGTCAGTGATCGCCGGCTTGGGGATTCAGAGACAATCATTATTGATCTGGGCGCCAGGTTGGACCACTACTGTTCGGATATGACTCGGACACTTATTCTCGGAGAGCCGGACAGTAAAGCGCGTGAGGTTTATGGTATTGTCCGGGAAGCTCAATTACGGGCCATAGCTGCAGTGCGGGCCGGGATTCCTTCTTTGGAAGTGGATCGCGTGGCCCGCGATTACATTGCCCTTGCCGGCTATGGGGACAATTTTGGTCATGGTCTGGGTCATGGTATTGGACTGGCGGTGCACGAGAAGCCGGGATTCGGCAAGAGCAGTTCCATGGTGCTAGAGGAAGACATGGTGGTCACCATCGAACCCGGGATTTATCTTCCCGGTTGGGGTGGGGTCCGCCTGGAAAATATGGTGAGAGTGACTGCAGACGGCTGTGAGATCCTGAACCAGAACGAGTTTTTTTATTCATTTTAAGAAAAGGCTCAAGGCTCAAGGTGCAGGGCCTGTGTTAGCTAGCAGCAGACAGCAGGCAGCAAAAAAATCACAGCGTCCCTGTTCTAAAGAACTCCATGCCCCATGCTCTATGCTCCATGCCCTGTGCCTTATGTCTATATGTAAATGAATGATGACAAAATTTTTTGGAGGATTTTGCAATGGAAGAAGAGAACTATCGAATTGAAAGTGACTCCATGGGTGAGGTGCAGGTTCCGGCAGCAGCCTATTACGGGGCCCAGACCCAGCGAGCGGTACAAAACTTCCCCATTAGTGGTCTCAGGTTTCCTCGGGAATTCATTCGCGCTCTGGGTCTGATCAAACGGGCTGCGGCTCGGGTGAATCTCGAGTTGGGCTTCCTTTCCCAAGAGGTGGCCGAGGCCATCATCCAGGCAGCTGCCGAGGCGGCAGGGGGTGAGTTGGATGAACAGTTTCCCGTGGATATTTTTCAGACTGGGTCCGGCACCTCCACCAATATGAATGCCAACGAGGTCATTGCCAACCGTGCCATTGAACTGCTGGGGGGTGAAGTGGGTAGCAAAATGCCAGTGCACCCGAATGACCACGTTAATCGAGGACAGTCTAGCAATGATGTCATCCCCACTGCCATTCATCTGGCCGTGGCCGAAAGCATCAAGGGTGGCCTGCTACCAGTGCTGATGGCCTGCCAGAAGGAACTCGAGGCCAAGAGTGCGCATTTTGACCACATCGTCAAAATCGGGCGCACCCATCTTCAGGATGCCACCCCGGTACGTCTGGGACAGGAGTTCGGTGGTTACGCCCGTCAAATGGAGCTGGCCCGGGCACGTATTGAACAGGCCTTGGCCGGTCTGATGGAATTGGCCCTGGGGGGTACAGCTACTGGGACGGGGCTCAATGCCGTGGTTGGCTTTGCCCCGAAAGTCATAGCCCAGTTGGCGGAGGAAACGAATCTTCCCCTGGAGGAGGCCAAAAACCATTTTGCCGCCCAGGGGGGCCAGGACGCGCTGGTTGCTGCCAGCGGTTCTCTCAGAGTTTTGGCGGTGACACTCACAAAAATCGGCAATGACCTGCGCTGGTTAGCTTCCGGACCACGATGTGGGTTGGGAGAACTTCACCTTCCTCCGGTGCAACCAGGCTCCTCAATCATGCCCGGTAAGGTCAATCCGGTCATCATTGAATCTCTTCTCCAAGTGGCAGTGCAAGTCATGGCCAATGACTGGGCTGTAGCTATTGGTGGGCAGGCTGGAAACCTGGAACTCAACGTCATGCTGCCGGTGATGGCGTACAATCTGCTGCAATCTGTGGAGTTGCTCAGAACCGGGATTAGCAACTTCACGGAGAAATGCCTGCAAGGACTTGCGGCCAATGAACAACGGTGCCGGGAGTTGGTGGAAGAAAGTCTGGCACTCTGTACTCCACTGGCCCCTGAGATAGGCTATGATAGAGCAGCCCACATAGCGCACCTGGCCTACGAGAGTGGCAGAACAGTACGAGAAGTGGCGCTGGAGTTAGAGGTTCTTCCGAAGGAAAAACTCCTAAAAATACTAAATGCAGAAGAGATGACTCGACCTGGTGTTCCGGGCAGTGGAGGCAGCAAGGAGTAAACAGTAAGCAGTAGGCAGGAGGAACGACGCGGCGACGCGGTGACGCGGCGAAGAATGACAACTGCGCAATACGAAATGCAGAATGAGCAATGATTTTGTGCTCAAGGATGATGTCTGATATAGTGCCTATGTAACCCGACAATATATTGAACCGATGGCAAAAATCATTCAGTTTGGCAACGGCCGCAAGGGTGACGACAACCTTATTTGTCGTAAACCCCTGGAGTTTCGCCGCGGTGACTGGCGCCAAGGGCAGATATTGCAGTGCCTCCGGAGCGAGGCGGAGAAATATCAGAGCCATCGGCATCAGGCCATTAACAACGGCCACAGCCATCTCAGCTTTGTTCCCGAACACTTCAGTTTGGTGAGTGGCTGCGACTACACGGTGATGGGACTTTATCGGTGGAGGGAAAGTGAGGAGCGAGCCAGGGAGTTTTATCAGCTGGCAGGTCTCATGGAATGTGTGGTCAACAGCTCCTCGCCGCTGTTGCGTACCGACTTGTTGCGCAGAGTCTACAAGACCATAATGGATTTACGGCACAGTCTCAATTTCTCCTGGAAAGGGGACTCCAGCCAGTTCCTCTTGCCCTTGCATCCGAACTTTTATCGCCGTAGTGATTTCTTTGCTCGAATCCAGCAAGCTGACACCCTGAAGGTTCTCTATGAAAGAGTGGAACATGAGACCAGGGTGCAGTTTGATCTGCTAGCCGCCGGATATGTCTTCTATCTGCCCCAGAGAATGGTTTACGAACCAGCTTAAAGGAGTGCGAGAATGCCAACTTGGCCCTATCGGTTTCAGCTGAGCCTGCAAGATCGATTGCGGCGATCTGTGTACGAGGTCCTAAGAGACCAGATGGATATGTACCTGCTACAGTATGCTCTCATCGATTCATACTGGAACTTCTGCGAGGCTGGAGAACCTTACCCATTCGTGCCAAAACGAGAGCTCAAACCCCGGGCTCGGGTGGTGGCGAAAGAGCACATTTATCACAATCACTTTCTTGTCATGTTTTGCGAAGGAACCATTCCGGGTTGGTACAAAAAATATATCCGCTTTTTCGATTCCAATAAGGTTACCAAAGAAGGAGTTGCTGAGCTGGCCTACATTCAACTGCACAAAAAGTACACCAAAAACTTGCGCTACTTCGAAAACCCGGATTTTGAGAATCTGGTGCTGGACCTGCTGCCGGTAGACTACGCCCTGTTGATTCAGAAAGATCCCACCATCAGGACCAGAACCCGCTATGCTATGACTCACTTCCATGTGAAGATTGACTGGCCCATTGACAACGCTACCGAAGAGATGGCCCAGCAGCTGCGTTACATTGCCAAAGATCTTTACGAGATAGACGAGAAGTACGCTGAAAATCTGAACAACAAGCTTTTTGAGCATTACGGCTTTCACTATGCAGTGGGAGGTCGTCGCACCGCTGCGGTGGTGGCGGCGCAGTTTCTCAAGAAAATGGAATTCATCTCCACGGTCTACGTTGCCAGTTCCGAATCACGCACGCTTGCCCGTCTCAGTGAGCGTGGAGTAACCAGATACGTATTGGTCAAGCTGCCCACCGATGAAATCTCCCGTTTGGCCTCGGAGAACCGTATGAAGTTTGACAATTTCGTGGAACGCTTTCTTATAGACGTTCAGGATGACTTTGGGGTGGGAGTGTTTCAAGTGGTCTATCGCAATACCATCCATTCAAAGCCGCCCGAAGATGGCAAGTTGAGGGAACTGAGGCCAGATTTCCAGTGGCTGACCGTGAGCGATCAGCTGCTGGTTCCTCTCCCCGGTCATAACGACATTTACCCAGTGCCCTACAGCACCATCTACACTCCCGACTTTGGAGATGCCGATCTGATTTAGCCCGGATATCCGCCCGATGTAGTCGAGATTGCGGAATGATGGTATTGGTGCCTGAACTCACCCTTCGAGTAGAGCCGGCAGCAGGCGAGCGGTACCTTGACTCTGTGAGAGATCGAAATCAATGGCGAGTTTTCTGACCCCCAAAAGGAGCCGCTTCATCACCCCAGTCAACCTGCCGCTCCTCAGCTTTGCGCTCCTGATCATAATTGGCACCATATTGTTGATGCTCCCGGCTGCGGCCAATGGACCGCGGCTTGCACCGGTGGATGCCCTGTTTACCGCAACATCGGCAACGTGTGTTACCGGTCTGGTGGTGGTTGATACTGGTAGCCGGCTGAGCCTCTTCGGTCAGTGGGTCGTACTGGTACTCATCCAGTGTGGCGGACTGGGCATAATGACTTTTTCCACCGTGCTCATAATGCTCATGACCGGCAGAGTTTCTTTTATACAGCGCAGTGTCATCCAAGACACCTTCACCCACAGTCCGGACACCAGACTCCCTTCCCTGGTTCTGCACGTGGTGATATTCACCCTGGTGCTGGAGGCGGCTGGGGCCGCTTTGCTGTTCCTGCGCTTTTCCGGGATGTACCACCCGGGCAGGGCTCTTTACTTCGCCGTTTTTCATGCGATAAGCGCCTTTTGTAATGCTGGTTTTGGCCTCTATTCTCAGAGTCTTATGGATTTCAGTGGTGATCCGTTGGTGAGTCTGACTATGGCTTTGTTGATCATCTGTGGTGGTATTGGATTCCTGGTGATGCTGGAGTTGAAAAGGGTACTGTTCAGATCCCACAAAGCACGTCGGGCCCGGCGCCTTTCTGTTCACTCCAAGCTGGTGCTGACGCTCACTGCTCTCCTGTTGACAGTCGGCACTCTGGGCTTCCTGCTCTATGAGTGGAACAACTCCATGGCAGGGCTTTCTTTGCCGGCGAAGGTAATGGCTGCCTTCTTTCAATCAGTGACCGCCAGAACCGCCGGGTTCAATACCTTAAATTTTGGCAAGATGGCAAATGTCACCTTGCTTTTTACCATCCTGCTCATGTTCATTGGAGCCGCTTCAGGATCCACAGGGGGCGGCATCAAAGTCAACACCTTGGGGGTTCTTTTTGCCCTCAGTCGGTCACGGCTTCGGGGTGAGGAAACGACGAGTATTTTCCGCCGTACTTTAACAGCTGAAACCGTTGGACGAGCTATCTCCGTGTTCGTTGTGGCCGTAATAGTTATCTATGCTGCCACCATGGCTCTAACCGTAAGTGAATTGGGGACCACTATCCACGAAGAGAGCAGGGGACTTTTCCTTGAACTCCTCTTTGAGGTGGTCTCTGCTTTTGGCACTGTGGGGCTCAGTGTAGGGGTGACCTCAAAGCTGAGCACTGTGGGCAAGTTGATCTTGGTTGTGGTGATGTTTGTCGGGCGACTGGGTCCGCTCTCCATAGCTGTGGCTTTGAGCGGAAGGGAGCCCCGGTCCACAATCCAGTATGCAGAGGAGAATGTCATGATTGGTTGAGTCGACCCTAATGTTGCAAACCATTGCAGCGCTCCAACAAAAATTTGCTAGCCCGGATATTTTATGAATTGCTGTCGCGAGACCACGAAGATGGGTGTGCCACCTGGCAACCATCCCGCGGACCGCGGGATTGGTTCCGAGGCGTACCTGAACGGTACGTCGCAGGGGCCGACACCCGAGGACGCCAGGAAGGACGCCCATATCTGTGGTCGCAGCAAGTGATTCATGAAATATCCGGGCTAAAGGATGCATCATGGGACAATTTGCTGTTATCGGCCTTGGTAATTTCGGCTACTATCTTGGAAGCTATCTCTATGAAAAAGGCCATGAGGTCATCGCCTTGGATATCAGTAAGAGTCAAGTGCAAAAGATGAAGGATGTTGTCAGCCAGGCCGTTGTGGCTGACGCTACCGATCGGGAAGCACTGGAATCCCTGGGTATTAGTCAAGTGGATGCAGCGGTGGTCTGCATTGGTACAAGAATGCAAGCGAGTATCCTGGCAACTCTGCACCTGAAAGAGCTGGGGATAAAGAGTATTCTCGCCAAGGCGACCAGTGAAGAGCACGGCCGGATTTTAAAAAAAGTCGGGGCCAGTGAGATCTTTTTCCCAGAGAAAGACCTGGCCATAGGGGTCGCGAGTAGATTGGACAATCCAAATATGTTGGACTACCTGCCTTTTATCGAGGGCTACAGCATCGTGGAGCTGGCACCTCCCAAGGAATATGTTGGCAAGACATTGAAAGAACTGGATCTGATTAACAGGTTTGGCATTCAGGTAATAGCGATCAAGGAGATCCTGCCAAAGGGATTGATTCTCATACCCGGGGCTGACTTTCAGGTAAAAGACAGCGATGCGCTCATTGTCTTGGGTCCCAATGAGACTCTGGAGAAGATTAAGGAGACCTAGCTTAGGGGTCCGTTGCTCGTTGTCAGTCGTCCGTTGTAAAGGACGCATAGGGCATAGAGCAGAGCGTATTAGAGTAACAGCACGCTATGCGCTCTGCGCTTGGCGCTATGCGAATTTAGCGGCTTCCCGCCTGGACAAGGATTACTTGACCCGTGTGAAGCAGGTTGGAATGGATGTCGTTGAGGACCTTGATCTTGGTCACGGTGGTGTTGAAGCGTTGGGCGATAAGCCAGAGTGAGTCGCCCCTTCTTACCTGGTAGTGCACGGTTGATCCTGTTCTTCTGGCCGGATTCGTGCTTGCCATTATAACCTGGCCACGGAGGGGAATCTTCAAGCGCTGGCCCGCACGGATCCGACTGGCACTGCGCAGGTGATTGGCGTGCACTATACGCCGCACTGACACTCGGTATTTTAAGGAGATTCCGGAGAGGGTCTCGCCGAAGCGCACCCTGTGGACCACGTAAGCGCGCTTGGGGGGTTTCCACTGGGGAACCTCCTCCAACTTGGCAAGAAACGTTGTGCTGGTGTCTGCGGGCAGATTCAGGGTAAAGGGGTAATTTGGGGTGGCTTTATATCGTAAGGATGGATTGAGCTCCTCTAGAGTTTTCGCCGGGACATTCAGGACCCGGGCGATATCTTTCAGGCGCATCTGTCGGTTGACCTGCACCTGTTCGTTCATCAATGGCTGATCAAGCTCCAAGTCGTCAAAACCGTACTTCTCAGGATCTTTGATGATATGGAGTGTAGCAAGAAAACGAGGCACATAACGAGCGGTCTCCAGTGGGAGCCGCGGGTAAAGATCCCAGAAATCATCTAGATAGTTCACGTGCTGCTGCCGAATCACCCGCAGCACGTTACCCTCACCACAGTTGTAAGCTGCCAAAGCGGTAGTCCAGTCGCCAAAAAGACCGTGAAGAACCTTTAGGTAAGCAATGGCGGCCTGGGTAGACTGTTCAGGGTCCATCCGTTCATCCACCCAGCGGTCGCGGCGGAGATTATAACGGTAGCCGGTGGAGGCGATGAATTGCCAGAGTCCAAGGGCCCTGGCCCTGGAAAGTGCCTTGGTTTTGAAACCGCTTTCGATAAGTGGAAGCCAGGAAAGATCCTCAGGGGTACCAGCTTTCCTCATTTGCTCCACAATGTAAGGTCTATACCTGCCGGAGCGCCTGTAGGATTGGATGAAAAAGCTTCTCTCTGTGGTTTGAAAACGTTTTATCTCTCTGGTTACATATTGGTTCATCACCAGCGGCATTTCCCGGCTGTGGTCCATTTGGGGGTGGGTTCTGGAGGCATAGATCTCCAGAATCCGTTTAGAGATGAGGAGACGAAGGTCTTCTTTTTGCTGGGTGATCTCCGGATCATCCTCGTCTTGAATGCTGTAAATGACTTGATAACTCTGATCGAGAGACAGTATCGCCCTATCCGGTTCATCACTATTCCAGTACTCTAGAGCTTCCTGATAATAGTACAAAGCGTCGTCCACACGCTTCTGATCAGTGTAGGGCTCTTCTTCGGAGTCAACCTCTGCCGGTGATTCACCGTTTGCGGAGCTTTCCTCCTGAGCCGGAGATGAAGCCAATACGTTCTCTTCCTCACTGGTTGTATTGGAAGGTGCGGCTTTTGATGGATCCGATGTGTCCTCAGTGGGAGGCTCAGTGATTTGGGATGACTCCTCAGGGCGGGAAGCGTCATCTGGCCGGAGAACAAGAGAAGACTGTGTACATGAGACAGTGAAAAGGAGAAGGCTGAGCAGAGCTAGAAAGAGACCACGTGCCATTGGTAATAGGACCTCTTAAGCGAAAGTTCTCGTTGGATATTCTTGGCCGCACGGTAGAATTAGCGGCGAAGAAATGCATGATTGATGCCAACGTTGTGATGATATGTGAGAGATCAGTCCTGACGAAACAGCGGCCACCATACCAGAAATCTTTTGAAAACTCTACAACAAATGGACTTCAGAGGTGGTGATGATGATGCCGTTTTTTTTCACTAACTGACACTTTTGGACTCCAAACAAGGTTTTTCTTCGCTCCGCCCATTGTTGTTGTCAGGGGTTAACTATTCAAAAACACAGATAAAATACTACTATGTCACGAATTGGCACGAAGTTTTCATTGAGGACATTCTGGGGGAGGTATTTGAAAAGCGGAAAACATAGCGAGCAACCCTTCAAATTGCTCCAGGGAGATGTTTTCTGATAGATTGGAGGCCAACTATGAACTCCCCCACTTTCGTCCAGAAAAGAGAACATTCAAGAGTCCCAGTGAGCTGGCCCGTTACCATGGTGACCCCCGAGGGGGATATCGACGGCATAATAGAGAACATTAGTGCCGGGGGGGCCTATATTCGCTGCGGGACACCGCTTTTACAAAAAGATCTTTTCATCCTGTCCATCCTGTCTCAAGACCGGGAGCATTCATGGATAGGGGCAGAGGTAGTGTGGATAGATATTCCCCTCAGTGCCAATTCCGATGTCATACCTATCGGCATGGGGGTTCGCTTCACTAATATCACGGCAGAGGACCTCCAGTTTGTTAGCAATGTTGTCTCGGAGCTGAGCTAGCAAGTCATCAGATCAGCTGTACTACCAGTTCACCGTTTGACTTCGGCTTAAACCGGCTCAAGACCCCACAAGCAATGGCAGCGACTATGCTGCTTATTCAACATCGAAAACCTGGTCCTTGACTGAGGTTTCAGGTTTCAGTGTTCCCCGCTGCCGCTTCGCTTCAGACGGGATCTTCGACAGGTTTCAGTTTTATTGTTTTTCATCCCTGACACCTGAAACCCTGTGATGTGGTGCTTGGAATTTGATATTCTGCAATGCTCCATCACTTCAGCAGACTGCCGCTTTTTTGGTTAGTGCTGAGGTGGGAGATGGAAAAATAGGAAAGGGAGAGATAGCATGTTACATTTGCGTTCAGACCATGGTATATAAGGAGGCCAAAAATTGACGCTGAGGGGTGTTACAGTGAATTGGTTGCTGAGAGTTGTCCTCTTGTCCGCTCTGGCATTGCTCATCGGTTGTACAACCAGCCAGAGCAAACAAGCCCGGACAGTTGAAAAATCGGGCTTCCTCGGCGATTATTCCATGCTTGGCCCGGGCGGCGAGGGAGAAGCGCTGCTCTTTTATGAAAATCCTGAAGCTAATTGGCCTTCCTACAACAAGATTTTTTTGGCCCCCGTAGCCTACTATGGAGGACGTGACACTTACCCCAAAGGCTTTACCCGAGCTGATTTGCAGAAACTGGTGAACCGCTTCTACTACATCCTCTATAACGATCTAGCGCAGGACTATCAAATGGTGGACGAACCGGTCCCCCATACCCTGCGCATCCAAATTGCGCTCACGAGTGTGGGGGAGTCCTCTCAGGCGGCGGATTCTGTCTCGGCAGTGGCGCCTGTCATTGTTAATCCCATTAGGAATTTTGCGGGATCTCTGTCGGGTGAGACTATTTTTGCGGGGCAGGCGAGCATCGAGGCAAAGATTACCGATGGACTTACCGGGACACTACTCTATGCAGCCGTGGACCGGCGCGTGGGACAGAGGACCATGAGCAGTACGACGAGTCGAACAGCCGACGTTGAGGAGATTATGTGGTACTGGGGAGATCTTGCCAGATATAGACTTTGCACGCTGCGGGGAGGGGAGAAATGCATCAGGCCGGAGCAATGAGTGCTGAGACCCCAAAGTCCTACTTCCCAACGAACTTCCCATTCTCAAATTCACCTATCAACTCTCTACCGTCAGGATAGGTCATCTTCCCTTGTCCGTGGGGAACATCATTTTCCCATGCACCCACATATCTACGGCCGTCTGGGAAGGCCATGGTTCCTTGTCCGTGCCACTCGCCATTTTTCCATTGACCCTCATATCTTGCACCGTCAGGGAAGGTCCAAACCCCCAGCCCATGAGGCTTGTCATTTTTCCATTGTCCCTCATATTGTCCGGCATAGGGGTTGGTCAGTGTGCCTCGTCCACTCCTCTTGCTGTCTTGCCATTCACCCTCATACTTTGCACTTTCTGGATAAGCCATAGTGCCCAGTCCGTTCCTGCAGTTCCCCCGGACGCAACGTCCCCTCGTGCTGCACGCAGTAGCAGAAAAACAGATCGCTAATAGGAAGAAACCCAATAGATACCTCTTCACCGGATACCTCTCTAGTTAGCTGCGTGGCGGTTGCTGCAGTTTTTCAGTAAACTTGCCTTACGCTGTGGGGGAAGACACACAAGGGTTCGGAGGAGGAATTGCCATTCAGCTGCCGCTTGCTGATCTCAATTACTACGATATATTCGGCTGGAGGCCTTATTATCGCCTGTTCTGATCTTATTGAGAGGGTATGGACCTTCCCTAAGAATTCTTCTATCGTCTGTTTCATCCCTGACGACGGCGTTCCATGTGGATTTCTCGTAATCGTGGTTGGAAGTTACCAGATACGTATGGCCAGCCTCAGCTTTTATTGTAATGTCCACATTATGTAAAGAGTCGTGGGTGAAAAATACCTGGTAATTAAAAGACTCCCCAAAGACCGTAGGCGCTGATCTACCGGAAAAAGACACGGTTAAATGATAATCACCGGGAAGAATCTCAAGCGTAACGTTGCCAAAGGTATCTTTTCCATCTGGGCTTTTCTGAGCATTTACAGAATTGATCTGTATGGTCCTCCCTTTACAGACAAGTTGGGCGGTTTCGTCACTGGGTAGTTGCGGGCCTTTGTAGAACCTGTAGGTCTTCTTGGATGGTCCGCAGCTTGCCAGATAGACCATAAGGATAATAGCCATAAGAATACTGACAAAACGGGGGATGGACTTGTAATTTGGTCTTTGCATGCTATCTACCTTCAGGACTCAGGGTTTAGAGAAGTTATCAACTCTCCGATTTACATAAAATCATAACACCTAATTCCATCTAAGAAAATCTGAAATGCAAATATAAAACGAGATGCACGGATAAAGAGGACAAGAAAGGGGTCATAATTAGCAAGGCAGCATAGTTTCCGGCAAGAAAATGAAGGGCTGAGAAGATTCCTGAAGTGTCCGGGCTAGAGGTCTGTTTCGATACATTCCTGCAGAACTTTATTCAGAGCCTTTCTGGCAGTTGTCACGCGGGTGGGAACACGTTCTTTTTGTCTTAGGAACTTGGAAACAGCTGTAGAGATAAGCCAGCGGTCTTGATCAGTGATATTAGTAAAGTTGGCGCCTATGATAGGTAAGGTAAGTTCATTATCCACGATATCTGCGGTTGACCAGACCACCTGCGCCTCAACCATCAGGGGGCGATCCAGTTCAGGGACTCTGATGGTCATCTCAAAAACTTCGTGTAAAAGAGGCGGGTTTGGAAATCGGAGTGTGGCGCCGCCGGCACTGACATTAAGCGTGACTCCCGCAAGGACACCTTTATCGGTTTTGATAGTAACTGACCATTCGATTCTGGCTCTGGGGTAGCGGCGCCTTTCAATAAACTGAGGATCCATACCAGTGCCACCTTAAGCAGTGAGGTCCTCCCCAGGCCGATTTTGGTCCTTAATATCTAGATGATCCGCAACCAAAGCTGAGATCATCTCGTGGTCGGTAGTGTCAATTTTCGTGAATCTAACCCCCATACCGCGCGGCTTGAACTCTTCATTGGAGCTAGAAGGATTTGACCAAACCACTTCAGCTATGGCCTGTACCCGTGGAGAGAGGAGGGATACACTGATAGACACTTCAAGGACTTCGTTGGGCTTCAGAGGTTCACGGCAACTGATAAACGCTCCAGTGTAACTGACATCTTTCGCCTCACCCGCCATGAGTCCTCGACAGCTTTTGATAATGACGGGCCAGGAAACCACCGCCCTGGGGTGTTGACGTCTTTCTCTCCCCGTTGGCTTATCCATAATCAACCAGCCCTTTTCGGTTCATCTCAGTTCTCGCTCAGACCCATCAGCCGGCCTAAACCATTGAGCCGCTATGATCAAATTACAGCGATGGTTCAGCTTGCCTTGGATGTTCACACTGCAACGTCTGTGCCACCCTACTCTCCAAAATTGGTTTTTCTGGTGCTATTTCAGCAGGTTTTATCTAAATGAGGGTGTGCAAGGACCAATTTTCAGAACCAATGAAGTATTGATTGGGATGGAAAACTGAAGGGAAGGCACAAAGACAGGTTACAGCTTTCGATCCGGGCTAGATTACCACAACCATAAACAGGAGCGTTTTTTGACAAATAAATATTCCGCCTCTGCGCTGCCTTGGGTCGCACCCGCAGCGTCAAAACCCTTTGCGAGGTGCTCCGGCCTGCCGTAGAGATAGCCGCCGCCAAGATCATCTGACAGAGCCACAACCACATCGCCAGGGGAAAGCATGTGAGCGGACTCGGCACCGAAAAAAACTCCAGGCTGCCTCTTGATGGCCTCGACCTGCTCTTGAGTTAAGTCCAGTATGACCCCAGATGGCAAGGTAACCGGAGCGGCCGAGACAGGGCTGATAAGACCAAGCTCCAGCATGGCCAGTACGAACGGGAGCAGGAGTATTCCGAATTGTAGACGGTTGACCTTCATAATATCCCACCGCTCTAGGAACAATCTGACAGCAGGCAAACGGCTGACTCTTACCATATGATGATACTTTCATTTTGTAAAGCTAGGGGATTTTGAGGGAGGGTGGGGGTGGTTAGAGCCGGAGTAAAGTCCTCAATTTGCGGCTATTGCTACATGCGTCCGCATCTCGATTTCTGCCTGGACCCCGCTGTTGTCCACCTTGAGTACAATACAGGGGTACTTGTTCAGAGAAACCCTTTTTGTCTGGAGCTGTCTCTCATTGGCGCTGAAGACCACGAATATTACTACCGCCGTGATGAACAACGTGGCAATCACAAAGAAAGCCTTAATCGCTTTGATTCTCATAGTGCCCCCCCTCAGAAGTAAACCTTGCCAGCCCCAAATAACTCTTTTTCTTGGGTGAAATATTGCCAATGCATGTCGTTGTCCGTCCCTGTAAAAGCAGTAAAGATACCAAAGATACAAAAAAACAAAAACGTCCCCAAAATACATCAACTTACCTGAGTTGGGCTGCGTTAAGCTCTCTTGCCAAATTGCCAAATTTGGCCATATAACAAAAGTCAGGTTGGCCTTTTAACCAATCTCTCACCTGGCCCATAGGGCCATGATTAGCACAGCAGCTTCTTCTCCGTAGCGAGGAACATTGGTTGGGGGATAGTGCTCGCAAAATTGGCTTGATCTGAGAGCATAATTGACATCTTATTAAAATCTGATACTCTGCCACTGCGCTGAGTTCATAGGAATAATTTCTAATTTCGCTCAAGCGCCTGTAGCTCAGTTGGAGAGAGCAACGGACTTCTAATTCGTAGGTCGCAGGTTCGAATCCTGCCAGGCGCGCCAGGATAAAAAGCACTTAGCCCGGATGTTTCTTGAATCACCTGCTGCGACCACGGATAGGGCCGTCCTTCCTGACGTCCTCGGGTGTCGGTCCCTGCGACGTACCATTCAGGTACGCCTCGAAACCAACACCGCGGTACCGCGGGACGAGTTGTCAGGTGGCACGCCCATCTTAGAGGTCTCGCGGCGGCAATTCATGAAACATCCGGGCTATGATATGCTTCCTGAGTGCTTTTTTCATTTTCGACTCTTTTTGCACCCATTGCGTCAAAGAAAGGGTGAGAATCATAATCTGATTGGATAAGACACTTGGGCAAATTCCCACCTACATCGACATCATGATATGCCCTCGAGTGAACCCACCTTGAGAACTCTCAATATCTTGTGCCAGAGAAAATTACAAATGAGTGTGAATTGAGGGAATGTAATCTTTACTTTCGCAATGACCCATGCCCCTACCCTACCTACAGCTCTAATGTTTACTGCTTGACTTTCTCGATGTGGATTTTGCAAGATTGGTTTGAGGTGGGGATTTGGGGTTGATGGGGTAGTTGCACTGTTATCGTATTATGCAGAAAATTTTCCGCCCTATAAGTAGTTGGGCAACGAGGGGAAATTCCAATGAAATACGTTTTTTTTCTTCTGATTTGTTTTCCCCTTATAGGGTACACACATCACCACGATGGATATATACCCGACACAGAAACGTCAATCACGGCCAGCCTTGGGCAAGCTTTCGACATCAAGGTTGGCCAGGAGACCACCATTTTCTCTCAGCAACTTACAGTTAAATTTTTGTCAGTTTCAGAAGATTCGCGTTGTCCACAAGGAACGAATTGCATTTGGGAAGGCAATGGGAAGGTAAACATAGAATTCACTTCCCAGGGCCAGACATCGGATACGGTAGAGCTTAATACAGCGATGTCCTTGCCATCAGAAGCGACATATCTAAATTATGATATATCACTACTCGACCTGCAGCCTTACCCATTGGCGGGGAGAGCGATACAGCAATCCGAATACATTGCGACAGTGAGCGTTTCAACGGGAACTTGAAATGATGCCCAAGGCGCTGCAGTCGGATCCGCCTACGGCGGGCAGGCTCTGCAAGCTGCTCCGCTTTCTTACCACTTTCGATATCTTGTGCCAGAGCAAATCCCAGAAGAGTGTAAATTAAGAGATGTAATACAAACTTTCGCATTGACCCACCCCTCTGACCCCATCTGTAGTTTCCCTGCTTGACCTTCCCGGTGTGGATTTTGCAAGATTGTTTTGAGTGCGGGGGCTGTAGAGGTGCTATTATTATGCTATGCAGAATTATTTCCGTATAGCATCTGAATTTGGAAGATATGCAGAAAATTTTCTGCCTAATAAGTAGTTAGAATCTACTAATGAAGAAAACTATATTCATAGCATTGGCCGCCATACTGCTTGCCTTTGCAGTCTTTTATGCGGCATCCATCCATGGTAATAACAGAGCAGTCAGGGTACTTTTCATTGGCAATAGTTTAACTGCCGTGAATAATCTCCCCGGTATGGTCGCGGACATTGCCAAGTCTCATGGTTATAAGATGATCTATGATGCGTATACGCCGGGAGGGGCAAGACTCGCCCAGCATGCCGCCGACGCTAAGGTCCTGGAGAAATTGAGAGAACAACCTTGGGATTTTGTTGTGCTCCAGGAACAGAGCCAGTTTCCCGGCTTTTCGCACAAGCAACTTTCTACCGATGTGTTCCCATATGCGAAGCGTTTGGCTGAAGCGGTAAAGGAAGCCCATCGCCATACGAGCGTGGTGTTTTACATGGCCATGGCACGTCGAAACGGCGATCCTGCCAATAAACATGTTTCGCCCGAACTGCTCACGTATGAAGGCATGCAAAAGCGCGTCAACCGGTGTTACCTTGAGATGGCGAAGGACAATCGCGGGTTGATCGCACCGGTGGGCGAAGTGTGGAAGACAATTCGCAGACAAAACCCCAATTTCGATCTGTATTCTGATGATATCCATCCCAATAAGACTGGGACGTATTTAGCGGCCTGCGTATTCTATGCTACGTTTTTTCGCAGTCCGTCCACCGGCTCGTTAGCGCCTCGTGAAGTAAACCGTGCGACAGCACAATCTCTTCAGAAGGTCGTTGATAGAATCGTGTTGAGGGCGGAAGGAAGATGGGACTGGAGGAAATAATACTTTTAAGATGAATGGGAGAACAAAGATACAAATTCTCCGACTGATGCCTTCTTGTCTCTAATAATTCGTGCTGGCTCCCTTTATCAATAAAAGAATATCTAACGAAAGGGTGCAGACGGACCAGGCAAACAGTTTTTTTGGTTTTTCAGTGGTGAGTGAGCATTACATACTTCTACAGTTTACCTTTTGAGACCGATCTACAATACTTTGTGCTAATTATTTTGAAAGCTGAAGTTTGGATCAAGGGATGTACTCTACAAAACCCACTGTTTGGTGGTTGTTTCGTTCCCTCATCATTCATCACACCCTGTCTCCTCCTTTTGCACCACTGAGTCGCAGTCAAGATGGTGGTTTTTCGTATTGACAGTGTCGCTGGAATTCCTGTATTTTGCATTTATGTAATCTTTCGTTATTATCTCGACCAGTTAGCTTGAACTTTTCATTTGGTTGCAGATTGGCGGAGGACATATGAACCTAAAATGGTGCCCCTGGGACTCCCAGTGGAATGTTGTCTGAACTGCTGGGAGCCACAGATATCCTCGCGTACAATTGTCGTCACCTACTCTGCGAACACCGGTCCGCTTTCGCTCTCCATTCCTGCACCGCTCCCCTCTCTCTGTCACTTCCCTGTTCGTGCATTTAACTTCATCCGGTTGAAATCATGGTAGAGATTGATCCCTTTTTAATCTTGGAAGAAGAAGAGTATAAAGACGGAGATGTCATTCTAAGAGAGGGCACCTCCACAGACTGGATCTATATCGTCTTGGAAGGCCGGGTTAGGATCCAAAAGAGCACCCCCAAAGGTGTGGTGTCCATTACCACCCTTGGCGAGGAGTGCGTGGTGGGTGAAATGGCCTTTCTGGAGAAAGGTCAGGTGCCTCGCGCCGCTTCGGCGGTCGCTCTGGGGTATGTGAGATTGGGAGTCCTTGACCACGATAAACTCACCAAAGAATATGACTCGCTTTCTCCAGTTTTCAAGAAGTTGATCCTAACCCTCGTGCGACGCTTGCGCTATGTTACGGATGCAGCCGTCAGGTTCATTACGAAGCAGTAGCAGGCGATTGGCAAAATATCCGGGCTAGACAAAAAAGCCCACCAGTCTGGTGGGCTGTGAACAATACCATGTCTATCTGATTACGACGGTCCCTAAGATCCCCTTTTTTGCAACTGCTCCACGTGTGAGTCCCACCTCTCTTTGGGACCCATTTTGACTTCGGCGCCCCTCTGGGGGGCGGCCTCTTCTCTTTCAGTCTTTTTTCTGTCCCATAAAATGATCAGACCAAAAAGCCCAACCAATGCAAGGACCCCTATTGTAACCATAAGACCTGAACTCATGTGCGATCTCCTTTAACCCGGATATTTCATGAATTGCTGTCGCGAGACCACGAAGATGGGCGTGCCACCGGGCAACCGCAGGGTTTTGGTTCCGAGGCGTACCTGAACGGTACGTCGCAGGGGCCGACACCCGAGGACGCCAGGAAGGACGGCCATATCCGTGGTCGCAGCAAGTGATTCATGAAATATCCGGGTTGACCCCGATGCGGGGGTTAAGCCGGGCCGGCGAACCATTCCGGCACATCCCTTACCACAGCTTTGACTATAGCCCGATCATATTCGCTGAGAGCCCCTCTGGCGATCAGGCCCTCCACCGTATTTTCGAGCACCACCATCTTGCCGTCGGTGTGAATTATAGCCGGGTAATACTCATTAACAAAGAACTGTTTGAGCCTGAAGCGCTTGAGTTGGTCATCAACCATGGCCTTGATCTGTTTATCAATGTCAGCCTCATCGAGACCACGTAATGCGGATTTTGGTGACTGCATCTTCTTGCCTGTAGCCTCTATTCCTTCAATGCATTTGAAGGTGAGCTGCCAATGCTCGATGTTGCCGAGGGAGTTTACCATAAAGGTGTTGGTGGTGATGAGATCGCGCTCGCGGTCGACTTTGACCCCTTGGAGGTGAGGAAAAAAATAGTTGTCGGAGATGGCTCCGAAGGCACTTACTCCGCCGGCAAATGGCGCATCCATTAAATCGCAGACCGTGAAAAACGGTTTTTGTTCAAAACGTGCATCCTGAAAGAGGATGAGCTCTTCCTCAGTGTAGTGGAAACGCTCGTTCCAAAGTTCCTCTGGGGAGAGGTCCTTTCTGGTTAGCGAACTCTGGCTGGTAAGCATACCCAGGCTCTGCCCACCGCGCCAGACCAGGGGCAGGGCACCAACCGTCCACTCTGCGCTCCCCCCTATCTCGCCGATCATGCTATGGAAACCGCGACCATCAGGACAGCGGAGACCATCAAGTCCCATTACCACTGCCGGAAAGAGGTCTCCATCCTTGTCGTAAGGAGTGGCCACCCCCATACTATTTAACTGGTCCATTGGTAGGTGGTGGCGCGGTCGGTCAAGGAAGTAAGCGGTCATTTCAGACAGATTTTTTATGCCACAGGCTTCGGCGATTATCTTGGTCTCCTCCAGCAGATCGGTATTCCTGGGATTGAACTCTGGAAACATGGCGCCGGCCATCCAACGCTCTACGTAAATGTCGGGCAGATGCCTCTTAAAATCGGACTCTGTGACAAAAAGGGCTGTGAGTGAACTGTGAAAACCCTTAACCGACTTGCCGGTGCCGTCGATCACATCGGAGCCCATGGACAATCTGGTGACTTCCTTGCTCACGCCGCGGCCGTAACGGCTGCAGTGCTCTTTCTTGCCGAAGAGGGCGCCCACCGGAATGGTGGGATTACCACCGGCCTCCAGTCCCGGCTTGACCCTAACCCCCTCGGTTATTGCGCTCTCGATAATGACCTCGTCGCCGACTTCAAAGGTCTCCGTGGTAATCTGGAGCACCTCGCTCATAACCTGGGCCGCGTTTCGGTCGTTCCGTCTTTTGAGCCGATTAACCATTGACTTGGTTTGCTCCTCTTTGGGCACATCCTGCAACGAACCGAAACCGTCAATAGCAACCGCCGCCGCCGGCAGGGCTGCCGCCAGGATCACCCCCTGGCGTAATTGCTTACTTCTGAATACGCCAAGATTGGAAAGCCCGTTTACCCGGTCCTCAATGATGAATACGGTGCCTTTCGCTAATTCCAGGCCGTAAAAATCCATCACCTCCTGGTGCCTCAGATTAAAAGTGGAGACTTTCTCCTTGCTCATCTTCCTGGCTTCGTACCGGCCCTCATATGTCAATCGCGCCTCAGCTATGTCGGAGCGTAAGAGACTAGTCATGGTTACTACCTCCCTGGATTATTCAACCGGCGTGATCCTCCGGAGGTTTTTCATCGGTTTTCATTTCGTCGGTCTTCTCGGGTTCCGGTACCCCGGCAGCATCCAGATTTATGATTTTTGTCTCCTGTTCCTCAATCTGTTTGAGCAGGTCGTTGATCTTGCGTTCTACTTTGTCCCGATCGTACTCGATCTGGGTCCTGTCTCCTTTAATTTTGTATTTCTTGGTCGTGAGGTTAGCTATTTTCTTTTTGTTGTCTTCCACATCACCCAGACCCGCTCTGTCTATGGCTTCCAACTTGGCGAGTTCCACACCAACTTCGGCTTCATCGCGATATTTGTCGGCTACATCCTCTGCGTAGTCGGCGTATTTCTTTTGCAAAGAAGCCAACTCAGTCTTCATCTCAGCAAGCTTCAGCTTCTCTTCTGCAACCTGCAGGTCAAATTCCGCCTTTTTGACCTCCTCCCGCTCCTCAGCAGGCACCTGAGCAAGCAGATTCTCATCAGAGCTGCCGCTTCTTGTAAGACTACGGGTAGCCTCACAGCCGGTCAGCAGTGAAAGAGCAAGCAGGAAAATCAAGCTGATATGGCCAAAAATCTTCATGATCTCTTCCCTCCCTTGCATTGTTATCAACCGGTTTGTCATCATTATATGGGTTTAAAATTCGTTTGCCCAGCTCAGATGGTCAGTCCCCGAGGGATCATTTTGGCGGGGTTTCGTCTGAATCTATGACCAGAGTCTGCAGAGCCTCCAACTCCCTGGGATCAACTTTCTCCGACTTGAGGTGTTCCAAAGCTACCTTGGCTATGACTCTACGATGTTCACCAGATATTTGTATAAAGCGAACCCCCATACCACGAGGGGTAATCTCGTCGTCAGGGCCGTAGATGTTTGACCAGATTACCTCAGCCTTCGCCTCGATGGGCTGGTCAGGAGCATTGATAACCAGGTCAAAAACTTCATTTAACCTAAGCGGATTCGCACACGAGACAAAGGCGCCATCCGTACCGAGATCAAGGGTCACCCCATCCATGGAGCCTTCAGCTGTTTTCACCGTGACGGGCCATTTGATCTTAATGCGTAGCCCGCCTCGACCATCTCCTCCAAGAGCCATATTCCTGCCTCCACTATGAGAATATCTGTATTCTAGAAGAAAATAAACCACGGTTGCAAGGTTGAAGTCAACGAAAAAGCTCCACTGCCATACCCATAGTTCGATGAGGAATCAAATGAAATCCGGGTCTTTACGGTAGATCTTCCTTATTAAAGTTACAAAAAATATACATGTTATTAATTTCAGAGGTCAAATCACATAATCTGCTCGTTTTCAGAAATCACAGGCTGTGGCATTAGTACCCCCACAGTCATCCCAGTGAAAAGGAAATATCCGGGTTAAGACTCAGAGCTGGTTGGTTGTGCTGCGCTTAGGCATGCGTTTTGCACGGAGTTTGGTCTGGTTAACAAAACAAGAAAACATAATAATTCGACAGGCCGCAATCGGGAGGAGGAATCATCATGAAACATGCACTCATGGCTACTGTCGCCTTCCTGGGCATCGTTATGCTCGGAGCAGCAGGGTGCAGCACCAAAGCCCACGTCCAAACAGGATCAGTGGTGGTAGAGGAGATGGGCAGCTTTGAGCAAGCGGAGCTTGAGCCCTGCACCACACTTGAGGGTTCGTTGCTCCGAGCTGGGCAACTGACAAACAGTAGTTTTTCCGGGGCAACGCAATATGACGGGGCCATTCGCTTCGAGTTCGACAGCTCTGCTCTCTCAGCGGATGCCAAGACTGCTGTCGACTCTGTTGTCGTCCCCCTGGTGCAAACGAACACAGTTTTTTTTGTTGAGTTACAAGGACACGCGGATGAGTTCGGGACGGAAGCTTACAACTTTCAACTCGGTCTCGCCAGAGCCAGGGCGGTCATGGGCTACCTCTACCAAGAGTATGACGTACCCTTACGACGCATGAATGGATTTTCCTGCGGCGAGATCAAACCAGTAGGGGACAACAGCCTTACGGCCGGCCGGGCCGAGAACCGACGAGTTACCATTGTGGTGGTTGAGTAAGGCGCCGAAAGCGCTAGCAGAAATAAAATCGTGGGTTTCAGGTTTCAGTGTTCAGCTTGTATGTTTTTTTTCCTGACACCTGACACCCGAAACCTCCATCTATCCTGAACACTGAAACCTCAGTCATTCCCTCCCGTGTAGCCCCATCTCTCCAATAGCCATTAACGTATGGCCCCTGCTACCTCACAGGGTGATATTCTTACTCTTCGAACCAGACTCAGAAGAGCGACCTGGGTAAATTTGCAGTGGAATGGAACCCATATTTGTGTAACAATCAGCGGACGAAATAATCAGTGCCAGGTAGGGGTTAAAAACGGTGTGGAAGAGGTAGATAGTCATGGGTCTTTTTAAGGCTTCAGCTGGATTGAGGGGAATAAAGCGGTTTGGAGTTATAGCCAAGGTGCTCATCAAACACGGCCTTGGTGATGTAGTGGAAAAGATTGTGGGCCGCAAAGACAAAAAGGGTGAACCAGCCAAGATCAAGGGTGCGGCCCTAAAACCTGGAGTACTGTCACCACGCCGCATTCGTCTGGTACTGGAAGAATTGGGGCCCAGCTTTGTCAAGCTGGGACAGCTGATGAGTACACGGGCTGATATATTTCCCGCTGAATACGTTGAAGAGCTGAGAAAGCTGCAAGATCGGGTTCCACCAATACCTTTTCCCGAGATCCAAAAGGTCATCGAGGAGGAACTCAAGCGGCCCATTGAAGAGATTTTTGCTGAATTGGACACGGCGGCCTTTGCCGCCGCTTCTGTGGCACAGGTGCATCACGCCACCCTTCCTGGTGGTGAAAAGGTAGTGGTCAAGGTAATTCGTCCGGGTATCATGAAGAAGATTAGGGAAGATATTCGCTTGATGTACTATCTCGCCGATAAAATTGAAAAATCCTTTGACATTGGTCGCATCCTGGCTCCCAGCAATCTGGTGAAGGAATTCGAGCGCACCATCTACAAAGAAATTGACATGCTCATAGAGGCTGGCAGCATTGAAAAATTTACGTACAACTTTCGAGACATTGATGAGGTCTATATCCCCAAAGTCTATTGGGATTACACCACCAAATCCATCCTGGTGATGGAACGGATTGATGGTATCAAGATGGATCAAATTGATGAGTTGAAGGCCCACGGCATAGATCCAAAAGAGATAGCACGCATCGGTTTACGCTCGTTCTCGCGGCAGTTGATGGAATTCGGTTTCTTTCATGCTGACCCGCACCCGGGTAATACCATTGTCATGTATGACGGTCGGGTTGGTCTCGTTGATTTCGGTATTACCGGCTACCTGGATGAAGAGATGATGCGGCAGATTGCGAACATCTTTCTGGGGTATGCAGAGCATGATTATGACTTGCTGCTGGATGCTTTTCTGGATGCGGGTTTACTGGATGAAGAAACCATGGATCTGGACAGCTTTCTCATAGACCTCAAGGACGTAAGTGAGTCCTTTTACGGGCGTTCGCTCCAGTCCATATCGGTCAGGGACGTCTACGATCAGATTATCTATTTGGCCCTCAAATATCACATACAGTTGCCGAGAAATCTTTTGCTGCTCTTGAAAACTTTTGTCCAGACAGAAGCCCTCGGCAAGATTCTTGAAAGTGATGAAAGCCTGCTGGAATTTACCAAACCCTACGCCAGGAAATTGGTCAAGCGTGGCTATGATGCGAAAAAGATGTTCAGGAACATAGGCAGAGACACCCGCTATCTGGGCAAATACGCCAAAGTCATGCCCAAGTTCGTCCACGATATACTCAAACAGGCGTCCAAGGGAAAGCAGCGAATTGAGATCTGGCATGAGGGCTTTCAGCAGTTTGATACAAAACTTGAGAAAGGCCTCAACCGGTTGACCGTTGGCATGGTGCTCTCGGCTTCTATTCTTGCTGCTGCTCTGGTGCTCAATTCAGCGCAGAAAGTTATGGAGTTCGAGGTAAGCTTCCTTGGGCTGGAGGCAATTTCTCTAACAGGTATTCTAGGAATAACTGGCTATGTCGTCACTACAGTTCTCGGAGTCTGGCTTATTATCGGCATTTATCGTTCCGGGAAGTTATGAGGCTAGAGGACAGACTGTAGATTGCGGATTTGGGATTTCGGATTGCGGATTTGGGAAGGCATGTAACATAAGGCATAGGGCGCGGAGTTAATATGTTATTTGTTTTTACTCCATGCTCTATGCTCCATGCTCCATGCCAACTCTGCTTAGTGCAGTGATCAAGGCAGTAGGGGCTCGAGGGGGCACCCCTCGCAGCGGGCCTTACGTTTACAGTGAAGTTTTCCCACCCTCACCAGTAGGGCGTGATATTCGTTGAACATCTCCACATCAAGCGGCAAGTGGTACATGAACAAATCCTGTAGTGTTTGATAGTTGACCTCCTCTTCGATGAGACCGTGCCGGCTGGTAACTCGGTAAGTATAGGTGTCCACGACGAAAATGGGCCTGTGGAAAGCATAAAGCAGAATACTGTCGGCGGTCTCAGGGCCCACGCCGTTGACTGATAACAGCTCCTGGCGCAACTGCGCTGTCTTCATCTGCCCCATGGCGTTCAGGTCACCGCCGTAAGCCTCGGCAACCATCCCAATCAAGTTCTTGAGACGACGCGCTTTGAGATTGAAATAGCCTGCCGGCTTAATGAACTCGGCAAGCTCCTCTATAGATCTGTGGTGGAGTTTGTCTAGAGAAAGGAGGCCATTTTTGTTCAAATTGGCGATGGCCTTCTCAACTCCCTGCCAATTTGTATTTTGGGTGAGAACGGCTCCGACCATGACCTCGAGGACGCTGTCTGCAGGCCACCAGTGCTGGGGCCCGTACGCCTCCACAAGGCGATTGTAGATCCTGGTCAGCGCGTCAGCAAGACGATTCATCTGGCTCCTTCGTGATTCTTGCCGGCCATCCGCCACCTTTGTCTGAAGCTTACGGCCTAAAAGGAAAAGAACCTGGCAAAGCAATAGCCAATGGTTGGGGGCAGAGAGTGCGGGTATTGCTTGTCTGCTCCTTGTCAAGAAAGTATCAGAATGTTCTCACCAGTTCAGGTCCAACACAAGTATAACGATTATCCATAAGCAAGCAATGGATAAGGTGTCAGTCGCAAGGTGATTCAGGGGGTGAGGGAATTATCTTCGCCCGGATGGGAGCGGTAGAAAAGGTTATTGACAGCTCGAGGTTGTCAAAGGGGAACTTGAAGCACTGGACGGCACGATTCGAAAGCTGTAGACTATTTTCGCTCACAGAATCGGTCTTTCTCTTTTTGTGGTTCTTCGGAGGATGGTTATGGCAGTAAGCCTGGCGCTGATCGTGGTCTTTGGCCTGGCAGCGGATATCCTGTTCCGCAAGTTCAAGCTCCCTGGCCTGGTTGGCATGCTTATCGTCGGGGTTCTGGTGGGGCCATATGTCGTAGGCCTGATGCGGCCAGAGATGATGCAAGTCTCGGCTGATTTTCGCAAAATTGCTCTGATTGTGATCCTTTTGCGGGCAGGGTTCGAGCTGCGGCGAGACACTCTCCGTCGGGTAGGCAAGACAGCGATCATTATGTCCGCTTTGCCGGCCATTTTCGAAATTGCGGCAATCATGGCGGTTGCCCCTTACTTCTTGAAAATTTCCCTCCTCGAGGCCACCATTTTGGGTAGTATTCTGGCAGCGGTCTCCCCGGCTGTAGTGGTGCCGCTGATGATTGATTTCATGGAGCGGGGCAAAGGGGCCAAGAAAGGCATCCCCACCATGATTTTGGCGGCATCCTCTGTTGATGACGTCTTCGTTATTGTCCTGTTTACCATCTTCCTGGGTATGTACGGTGGTCACAAGGTAAACATCGCCTGGCAGTTGGCAGGAATACCTATCTCCGTTGCTCTCGGTATCATCGTTGGCCTGATTCCCGGCTACTTGCTCTACAAGCTTTTTGTCAAGTACGACTGGCAGCCACCCAGGCGCACCCTGCTGGTCATTGGAATATCCATTTGTTTGATGTGGCTGGAGGAAGTGGCCCACGGAGTGGTTCCCATTGCCTCCTTATTGGGAGTAATGGCCATTGGCTTCATCATCCTGGAGAAGGAGGAGGCCATTGCTCACATTATCTCCCAGAAGCTCAAAAAACTCTGGGTTTTTGCGGAATTGCTGCTCTTCGTACTGGTGGGAGCCCAGGTCAATGTTTCCGTGGCCTGGGAAGCGGGGGCGGCAGGCCTGATCATTATCTTTATCGGTTTGGTGGCCAGATCAATAGGCACCTATATTTCGGTATTGGGAACTGATTACACCTGGAAAGAGCGGTTATTTTGTGTGGTTGCCTACGTGCCCAAAGCCACGGTACAGGCGGCAATTGGTGCTGTTCCTCTGGAGGCCGGGGTGGCGGGTGGCGAGGTAATTCTGGCGGTGGCTGTACTCAGTATTCTGGTGACAGCACCTCTGGGTGCCATTGGTATCATGCTCTTGGGCGAACCTATTCTGGAAGAGGAGAAACTGACAAGCTACCGATTCAAGACGCTGCGAGAGAAGCTGCAACTGCCCAGGGTTGGCGAAAGAATCAGGAGCAAGAAGCATGGCACCATCTGGAAGATTATAGAGGAAAAAGAGGTCTGGATAGATGTGTCCGAGGAGGAAGGACTCGAACCCGGCCCCACGCCGGCCATCTACATTAGATACTGGCAGCCTAAAAGTTCCTCGGTTCCCGGAAGGGGTAAGACCATGGAATACAGATACAGTTTCGTCGACAGTTCATTTCATGCCAACTGGGAGGTACTTTACGATTAGCAGGCAGCGGGCATGGAGCTTAGTCAATTAGTTAATTAGGAAATTAGAAAATTAGTCGAACCGCTCAAACCGCTCACCGCATAGAGAATTAACATTTCCCCGGGAAAAATCTTCCTTTTTCACCCAACGCAGTATGTTAGGATAAACGTTGCCACCTGACAGTTAGTAATTGTAGATTCCAGATTTTGCTTATCCTGCATGGAACCGAATATCTAAAATCTAAAATCTACAATCTTAAATCTAAAATCGCCCTTGTGAGGTGTAATGATGCGATACAAATATGGCATGATTCACGGCCGATTTCAGCCTTTTCATCTTGAGCATCTACGGTACTTTCGTTTGGTCTGGGAACGATCTGAGCATGTGATTGTGGGTATCACCAATCCTGATCCAAGTACTATTTTGGTGGATGAATTGAATGAGCATCGTCACCTTCCAGAAGAAAATCCACTTACCTTTACGGAAAGGCTAATGATGATTCAAGAGACCCTTGGCGACGAGGGATATCCACTGGAGCGGATCTTTATAGTCCCCTTGCCGATCCACCATCCTGACCGCTGGCAATACTATGTTCCACCTGGTACGGCAATGTTTGTTGTGGTCTATTCTCCCTGGGAAAGGCAAAAGGCGGAACGATTTCGTGGGGCTGGGCTCGAGGTCGTTGTGGTGGACAACTTGAAAAAAGGAATCAGCGGCCAGGAGGTGCGTTCTCTGTTTGAATCGAATGGCAACTGGGAGAGGTTGGTTCCACCCACTGTGGCTCGGTTTTTACAGCGAAAGCCGGAGGGCGAGTGATGAACTGGAAAACGAAACCCACTGATCGATTTGTATTGAGATTCATCAAGGTCTATGTCTCGGCTCCGGTATCAGCGGTGTTGGTGCACACCATGCCGGAAATAAGACCCGCTGTTCTCACCTTGGTGGCAGCCTGTTTGGGAATCAGCGGTGGCATTGCCTTTGGCCTGGGTTTGGCCTGGATAGGGGCGCTGCTGGCTGCAGTTGCTCAGATTCTGGATGGGGTAGATGGTCAGGTTGCCAGACTGACTGATAAAGTGAGCTCTGAGGGGGCTTTTCTGGACTCGGTATTGGACCGTTACATGGACTTTTCTCTCCTGTTCGGTATTCTTTTTCACTGTCTTCGCTATTCAGGTGGTGTGGGGTTGGGAGGGGTAATTATCAGCCCCGTTTGGCTGATTGTGCTTACAGGTTTGGCAGCTGCGGGTTGCAGCCAAGTCAGCTATGCTACCGCCCGCGCTGAAAGTCTTAAACTGGACTATCGCCGGCCGGAGTATGCCGGGAAAGGAAGCCGCACCACGGTCATTATCATTTGTGGGCTTCTCACACCCTTCTGGATTCACTTCCCCTTGTTGGCCCTAATTTATCTCGCCGTTCATCCAAACGTCGCCGTTTTGGTTTCGCTATTCCGACTGAAGCGACCAGTAAGCGGTAAATCGTTGAAACCGTAGAAACCGTAAAAGGCGTAGAAGTCGTCTATCATGATTAATAGGTTATAGTAAACGGTAAACGGTAATCTGTGAATAACTGACCTTTTTGACTAATTCTCTAATTTTCTAATTCTCTAATAAACCTATCCTGTCCTATGCTCTATGCCCAATGATCCTCGTCTCCGTATCGTCTTTTCTTGATTACCACCCTGACAAACCCGGCGACAGTTAACAACGCTGCAAGAAAAAACAGGATTCCATAGAGGTTGTTAGCCAGGTACGAGAACCAGGTAATTCTTTTTTTGAGATGGGTTTGCCACCTTCTCTGCAGTTCATCCAGAGGAATGGAGAAACTCTTCATTGTCGCCACATCCACTTCATCGCCATCCTCCATATATTTGAGCAGGTCAAGGAGTCCCTTCCTGCCAAATTCTTGGCTGATAAACTCCACCAAGCTTTTGCTCTCCTCATAAGCCAGCAGCAGAGACTTCTCGTCTCGAGGAAAACGCTCATCTAATCTCCTGAGACTTAACAGCTTGTTTGCTAAAACAGCCTGATCGAGAATCGATCCTTTTCTGCTCATTATTATCTCTGCTATACCGTCACTGACCCACTGGGCGACCCCTTCATCAAGCCACCTTGGCAGTATAACGTTGCTTATTTTGTCATGAAGGAGCAGGTGACATAATTCGTGCTTTATGATCGATCCAAGGCTGAAGGGCTTCGTATTCATCTTCGGATGGTCAATCACTATCAGATTTCTTTGGGAGACAGCGTAGGCAACAATGAGACTGTTCCCGGTCATTTCCTGAAATTTCTCTGAATCATTTACAAGTACTATTGTTGGTTTGAAATCTATTGTCCACTCAAGAGTGTTTTCCAATTCAGTTTTTAATGTGGGATACATATCGACGATTTCTTTTGCAGCAATTCTTAGTGGTTTTTCAAACAGAACACTCAGTTGATCCGTTTGAATTATTTCTGTGTTCTCGGCGTGAAGCGTCTGAAAGGGAGTGATGAAAAGAAAAAATGCTAGGAGCAACACCTTTTTGGTCATGCTCTTTTCCTCAGTGGAAGCTGGCAAACATACCTCAACGCACGTCTGAGCCAAAAATACCACCAAATAGCAACCTTTCAAAGATATTTGGTCAAAATACCAGACTCTGCGGCTTAGCACAAAGATATCTGTCACCTTAAAATTTACGTATGGCTTGAATTTTGCAATGAAATTTCAGCCGGAAGCGGCGCCGATTTCGGTTGCCGGTCCAAAGGAGCAAAGGAGATTTTGGCAAGGAGGTCCCCATCATGTTCCGTCTCATCAGGATGTGCCCAAAGTGCAGAGCCAGGATTATGCTCAGAGCGAGGGTAGGGCAGCGCGTGATGTGCCCCGAGTGTAAGAATATGTTCGTGGCCGAAGCAGCCTAGTGACGGTCAGAGGGAAACAGAAGATAAGCTGAGAGGTTGCCTCGATTCAATTAACCAGGGAAGAACGAAGGATAGGACCAGCTATGACACTTACCAAAGCCGACATTGCAAATGTCATTAGCAGCCAGGTAGGGTACACTAGGAAGCATTCGCTCAGGGTAGTCGACTCCCTGTTC
>PVMK01124190.1_pt1 | contig 68709 bp, 87 predicted proteins | sample 1853481 | NCBI WGS metagenome assembly PVMK01 (sample SAMN08533507, study PRJNA380276) | Marine sediment metagenome, whole genome shotgun sequencing project.
CAAACAATAAATGTTAATCTACAATTAATATATGATATAAATGCATCAGATCCTGATAATGATCCTTTAACTTTTAGTTCAAACATTACATTGCTTGGGGGCTTATTTAATGTTAATAATGGAATTTTAAATTGGACACCAAATTCAAGTCAGATTGGAGTTCATAATATCAATGTTACTGTTTGTGATAATAGTAGCTTATGTACAGATGGGGTATTTACAATTACTGTTACAGGATTTAATAATCTACCAATTGCAAATAATGATTCAGACTCTACTGTAAAAAATAATCCGATTAACATGGATGTCTTGGCAAACGATACTGATCCTGAAGGTGACACACTGACTATTATCTCTACAACTCAGGGAAGTAATGGCAGTGTTAGCACTGATGGGGCTACAGTAACTTACACACCTGATACTGATTTTATTGGTGACGACAACTTTGATTATACCATTGATGATGGATATGGAGTTACCTCTTTTGCTACAGTAACAATTACAGTAGCAGAGCCATCCATCACAATTACAAATCCTGCTGATAATTCAACTGCAACTGGAAAGATTACAATTACAGCCATTGTATCTGGATTAACTGGAATGACGGTTAGCTTTTACCTTGATGGTGTACTTTTTGATGAAGATTCTACTGCCCCCTACCAGACTAGTTTGCACACAAAAGATCTCTCAGTTGGTTTTCATGAAATAATGACCTCTGCAGTTTCAGAAGAATTAGTTGACATGGTAACTGTGGAGAAAAAGGCAAAAGGTGGTGGTGGCAGTGATGATGGTGGAAATGACGGCGGCAGCTGTAACCCAGGTCAACAGAAAAAAGGAAAATGTTAATTTAAAATTCTATTCCTTACCAAAAAATAATTTCAAATCATTATCTGAATAATTAGTCAAATCAAAAATAAAAAATGTCTAAAACCCGAAAAGCTTGCTAAAACCATTGGTCTAAATTTTGACTCTTTTTTTCAATTGCTTTTTTAAGACGATTCAATGAAGACTGTATTCTGTCGCCAGAAAAACTCCTCTCTTTAACTAAATAGTTGGTAATTCCCTCATAGTTTACCTTCTCAAAAATTATCTCATCTACTTTTGCTACATCCGGTTCAAGGAAAATTTTTCTAATTTGATCGTAGTCTATCTGATGTAATTGCTCTTGAATTTGAGGAATATCTTCTAACCTTGAATGCTGTTTTATCATTTTTAATGCAGTTTTGGGTCCTACTCGCTCAAAGCCTTCTGGATTAAAATCAGTTCCAATCAAAATTCCAATATCTACTAGCTGCTCTTTTGTAACTTGAAGTGATTCTAGAGTTTTTTTTGACTCTATAATTTCTGGCTCTATCTCGATGTAGGTATTTCTATTAGGAATTTTTCGTCTTCCACTGTTTGTAAAATTTCTGATTAATCTTTTTGCACCAAGTAGAATTGAATCAAAATCTTGACTAGCTGACGCATATGCTTGTCCAGTATTTGTCAGATGTGCAGCAGTTGCCTCTCCTTCTGAGGGTGCATCGATATATGGAATTCCAAAATGTCCCAAGAGTTGTTTTGATTCCTCAACCATCCCATCTTTCATGCTGGTGGTTTGCTGGGCATACTTTCTTGCCTCCTCCATCTCTCCAGCAGCTATTGCCTTTTCATACTTTACAGTAGCATCCCGTTTGATTTGCCTCCGTCTTTCTATCTCTGCTGTCTTCAATGACGGAGGCTTTCCATCAAAGACCCAAACTGGCTTTATTCCTAAAGACAAGAAATTGATATTTCTGTAAAGCAATCCGCTAAGATGGCTTGTGATTCTACCTTCAGAATCCATCAATTGCATCCCATCGGGGCCTCTTATGCTTGCTAAAAATTGGTAGATTGCATTATACGCATCAATTGCGATGACCTTGTTTGAAAAAGATTCCAGCCTTGTCTTTTCTCTAATTACAAGTGGCTTTAGGTTTAATCCCATGGTGTTTTGTATTTTTTTTGCTGTTTTGTATTTATCTATTCAAAAAGATTTCTAAAACAAAATGAAAATTCTAGTTGATATTGATAAATTTCTGAATTCTGTTTTTTTGTAATTATCTGTATTATTCCTAGTTGTTTTCTTTATTATGGTGAAAATTTTAAGGAAAAATGCCAGGTTAGCCAAGTGGTACGGCGGCCGTCTCGAAAACGGCTACGCGCAAGCGTGCAGGGGCTCGAATCCCTTACCTGGCGTTCACTTTTGAGTTTAAAACCCTGACATGCCATATTCATTTTATGTCAACAATTTAAACAGAAAAGTTTCAGATTCATAATTATGATAGTTTCATTAAAGCCATTATCCGTCACATTACTACAGAATTTTCTTCTGAAAACAAGAAAAACAGAATAGACAAAATTTTAACAGGGAAATAAAATTAAATTATTTTTTGGGAAGTATTTTTAATTTTCATTTTTGATAATAGATTTACAATTGTAACGATTTGTAACTCGTGGTATAATAACATCCTAATGTAATTTAATCATAGTAGGATGGCAAAAAGAATAACAATAATGCTTGAGGATGATCTGGTAAAGAAATTACATGAAATACAAGCAAAACAAATCAAACAGTCTGTAAAATCAGTAAGCTTTTCCCGTGTTTTGAATGAAGTGTTACGTAAAAACATAAAGTAATTTTGAAATTATTTTTTGGTAAAGATGAGAAATTTAAAATATGTTACATTAAGTCGTGATAAAACAAAATTTAGAGCAATTTATTGTAGTGAATGCAAAAAAATACTAGGACGATATAATACAAAATACTATGAATGTTGTAAGATTAAAGAAATATTGCATTCTTTTCATTCATCACATGAGAACAAAAGTCATAAATTAACGATGGGATATTTAGTCAAATGATACAACCTTCCTAAATTGAAATTATTTTTTGTGAAGGATGAAAAAAGGTAAGACCTGAATTTTTTTGAAAGTTATAATCTATCAATATAATCCTGATAATCTTCCTTAGGATTACGTAATCTAACTACAGATTACGAAAGAAAGAATTGTGAGAATAATGCTTTACGAGTCTAAACTAAGAGAAGTCCAGAATACAGTAATAGTTCAAGAGATGTAAAACCCACCAACCCTAATATGATTGGAATCCAGCCTTTGTGCATTGTTTATTTAATTCACATTTAATAGATAACATTTTCGTAGTATGATTACAAAAAAGGTCTACCCCAGAATTATCAGTAAATTATACTCACACAAAAACTGCATAATCTCTACTAGGATTATGAATTATTTTTTGGGCAGAATTTGAGGCATGAAACCTTAATGCTCACTTAAGCAAATTAGAAAATATTGACTTGTTTTAGATGTGATGGAAAAGGTGAGTACAGGAATGAATTTGGTCTGATGGAAAAATGTGAGTCATGTCAAAGAGCTGATATGGCTTTTGAAAAGGTAGAGGATCAAGATTCAGATGAATAATATTAGATTCTAAACCATTTTTCCTTTTGGTTTTATTTGTGAAATTATTTTTTGGAATTGAAATTGTAAATAATATGTATCAAGCCTAAACAGATTCAAACCATGACGAGTCTTGAACTAAAACACAAAGACCCTTTGAAAGACTATTCCTGAAACTAAATCGAAGCTTTAGTTTGGATAAATAATTAGTAGATATGAAGATCACATATAAATAACATTTTACAAAACAATTTTTACTGTGATAATTTTAACAATTTTTCAATCATTGAGGATTTCACATAATGGCTAAGAATCCATATGGGGGTGGACCTGGTACTGGTCTAACTCTTCCACCATATCTTAAACCAACAAAGTATGTAAAAAACAGAAACAACTACTTTCCAGGTACTGAAAAAGTAGGACCTGATGAAATGAGAATTTCATTTGTTGGCAGTTGCCCATGGCCACCACGACATGATCAAGCTGGAACATGTATCATGGTGGAATTAGGAAATGGTGATATCTTCTTTTTTGATTTTGGGCCTGGATGTATGCGAAACATTATGGCAATGCAAGTTCCAGCACAGAGGATTAATGATATTTTTATCACTCACCTTCATGTTGATCACTATCATGATCTGTCTTACTTACTCCCCTTTTCAGCTTGGAGTGGACGATACAAACCACTAAGAGTTAATGGTCCATCAGGTAGGACATCAGAACTTGGCATCAAACATATGGTAAAAGGAATGAAAGAGATGTTAAGTTGGCATCTTGATGCATTCAATGTTTGTCCAATAGGTGATGGGTACGAAGTTGATGTAAATGAGTTTGACTTTAAAGAAGAAAACGGAATTTGTTATGAAAAAAATGGTGTGACAATTCGTCACTGGCCACGCTCTCATGCAAAAGATGGTGCATCAGCATATCGCCTTGATTGGAATGGTCTTTCTTTTGTATGGACAGGAGATGGACGACCTGATGAGCTTACTGTAAAATATGCAAAAGGTGTAGATGTTTTTGTCACAGAATGTCAGACAGATACTGGCCAATACTTGTCAACGAAATATGGAATCCCACAATGGCTTTACAACTATACCATAGACATTCATCACACTCCTCATTACGCTGTAGGATACATGATGAAAGAAATTCAGCCACGTATTGGCATGGTTACACATCTTGAATATGAGGAAGAATTGATGAATGAAATTTCTGCTGGTGTAAGAACTCATTGGGATGGGCTTTTCATAATTGGTGCCCCTGATGTAATGGTGGTTAATGTAACCAAAGATGCCATATGGTCTAGAAAAGCGGCTTTGCCTGGAATGATTGGCATGATTCCACCCAATCCACAAGATATGTTTGGTTCTGTACTTCCAAAGAAAGTGACAATTCCACAACCAAAGATTCCAAGAGAAGAACAGCAAATACAATACATGCGGGATATCGAAATTGATCCTCACAAGTATTATCCAGAAGACGTTTACAGGGATCCAGTAACTAAACTTCCAGATCCATTAATTTTTGATGTGGAAACGATGGTAAAGGCTAGAAATGACTTAGAAGATATAAAATTCCAAGATGATGATGAAGATAAGGAATAATGATTCCAAAGTCATTCCCGTAACTATTCTAACTGGGTTTCTTGGTGCTGGTAAAACCACTCTGCTTAATCGTATTCTTTCTGGAGATCATGGTCTGAAAGTTGCAGTATTAGTAAATGACTTTGGAAAAATCAACATAGATGCAGAGTTAGTTGTTGGCGTAGAAGAGAACATGATAAGTCTAGCAAATGGATGTGTTTGCTGTCAAATTCGTGATGATCTAGTAAAATCTGTCATGGATCTACTTGAAAATGAAAAACCTGTAGAGTACATTCTGCTTGAAGCAAGCGGTGTGGCAGAGCCTGGAAGTATTGTAATGACTTTCCTTGACCCTAAACTAAATGATCAAATTAGATTAGATAGCATCACATGTGTTGTAGATGCAGAACAAGTCTTTAATCATCCTGAATATCCTGAACTTGCAGAACTTAAACTTCGTCAGATAGCGTTTGCAGACATGGTGATTCTAAACAAGGCAGATTTAGCAAATAAAGAACAACTCAAAAAGGTAAAGGCGTGGATTGATAATAGAATAAATCGTATCCGTATAATTGAAACAAGTTTTTGTAATGTCCCATATGAAATTCTTTTGGGAGTAGGACGTTTTGATCCTACAAAACTTTCAGATTATTCTGAACATCATCATGAAACAAACCATGAAAATATGTTTTCAACATGGAGTTTTGAAACTAAACAACAGATTTCTTTAGAAGCATTACAGGAAGTATCAAAAAAACTTCCAGGAACCACATACCGATGTAAAGGTGTGATTTATGCTGCAGAAAAACCAGACATTAGATTGTCATTACAAATAGTTGGTCGTCGTGTAGATGTCACATCACTTGGCAAATGGGGCAAAAAGGAACCTATGACTAAAATTGTTGTCATAGGTGCATCTGGAACAATTTCGCCTAAGGACTTGGAAGAAAGATTTCAATCATGTATATCAGAAATGTCAGAGGTAGAATAGTAAATGTAGTTTTTATATCTCAGAGAAATTTGTAGTGAATAGTAATGTCCGATTCAGGATTTAATCAAGATTATTCTCAGCTAGCACATACCTACACTAGAGTTATTGCACTTTTTTTAACTGCTACAGTTGGGGGTTTTGCATTCGTTGTTCAACAAGGGCTACAAAACATTGAAACTGGTCCAATTGATGTTTGGACTTTGGTTTATTTTGCAGGAGCAATACTATCCTTTGGTCTTTCATTGGCAGCATTTCTATATGTGAGGGATCCACGAATTAAATTTTCACAATCAAAAATGACTAATGTTGGCGTGGTAATCTTTTTTGTAGGATTAGGATTTGCAGCATCTTATGTTATTTATCTAGTTGAACTTGTAACTCATAATGAATTTTTGGTAAACTTGATGAGTATTAGTACAGGAATTATTTTATTACTTTTTGTCATCGCTTATTTTATATTTTTAGGTAGACATAAAATTTAAAATCAAATTTTCATCAATCATTGCTGTAATTTACAGATAAATTCGAGGCAATTCTTTATTAAATCATGGAAAATAGCCTCAAGCTTTTCTTAATTGGATTAACACTTGGTATTACAGTTTCCATAATTCTTTTTCAAAGCGATGTGGAAGATGATGACAGTTTCATAAAAAAATTTTTTGGATGGAGTGCAAAATTAGTACAACTAGTGTTTATGATAATAATGGTTACCACAATACCATTTTTAGCAATAGAACCATTAAAAAAACGATTTACAAGAAAGACTTTTTTGCCATTTTCATTTTTAGGTGGTACTGGAACAGGTTTTTTGTTTATTGGTATAATTAGCATAATACTTTCTATTGTAATTTGACAGAAAATTCAACTATGACAATAATGTGCCTGCTTGGCAGTTTTTGAAATTCTTGTTTGTTATTTTATATTCTTAGGTAGACATAAAATTTAAAATTATTTTTTGGGAAGGATGAGAATTAAAAATAATTGGGCAAATTATTTTATTCAGAAAATTTATGCACAATCTAGGAAATAACAAGTGTCAAATAATCCTGTATGAATTATTCCCCAACTAGTTCTGATTGTAAACTTGATTTCCTTTAAAGAAAGTTTGACGAATTTTTGTATCTTTTATTTCATTTAATGGCACATCAAAAACATCTCTATCAATTACAATAAAGTCTGCAGATTTTCCTTCTTCTATTGAACCTGCAATCTTTTCTAGATGCATCACATATGCACCATTAATTGTATACAGTTCAATTGCATCTGGAAGATTTATTCTGTGGTTTTCATTTAATACTGTATCATCATCTGGGGTTAGTGGATTTTGTCTTGTAACTGCAGTTTGAATATTAAAAAATGGATTACCTGGTGTTAGTGGCCAATCTGATCCTGCTGCAATAATTCCTCCTTTGTCGTTAATTGAACCTATAGGGTATGTTTTTTCAAACCATCTGTCTTCTCCCAAAATAGGAATCTGACTCTCATAGTATTGAGATGGTGCAGTTAATGCTAGAATAAATTCAGATGGCACTCCAAGTTCACGGAATCTTGAAAAATCATCAGGATCAACTACTGAATTGTGTGCAGTATGATGTCTATTCTCATTGAATCCTCGTTCACCAATAATTTCTTCAATAACATCAAGAGTTACTCGAACTGATCTATCGCCATTTACATGAACTTTGAATTGTATATCATTTTCATCTAAATCCTTGAGAACTTTTTTGTACAATTCATCAGGTAATGTCAGTTTTTCATGTTCTTTTTCAGGACTATTTACATATGGCTCCAATAATGCAGTATTTTCTTCTTCTGTTGTTCCATCAGCAAATATTTTGGCCATTATACGCCAGTCTTTGAAATCATATTTTTGAGTCATCTCAATGATATCTTTTCCATAAAGTTCTGTTCCAGGGCCACCATAACCTATTGCTTCAATTGCCAATGCTCCCCTTACAGTAGGGTCATATTCATTGAGAAATGCCTCCCAATATGGAAGTTCTTTCTCAGATAACTGTCCTTCAACAAAGCCAGTAATGCCATTTGCATTTGCTCTATCCATAGCAATTTTGAATCCATTTACATAAAAGCTGGTATCCTGTGGAGGGAATGGAATTTGCTCTCTTGCAAATTCTCTAGCAGGATCTTCAACTAGTCTACCCGTCAGTTCTCCATTTTCATCTTTTGCATATTCCCCACCAGCAGGTGCCTCAGTGTCTTTTGTAATTCCTAAAACTTCCAATGCTTTTGAATTAATTAGGGCATCGTGTCCATTTTCTGCTTCTATAAATGCAGGTCTATCTGGAAATATTTTATCTAAAAATTCTTTGTTAGCTCCGTTTGGAAAAATTGATTCGCTGTATCCAACACCTACAAACCATCCATTGAAATCATTTCCTGCAGATGCACATTCTTTAATTTTTTCTCTTGTTGATTCTAGAGTTGGTTTATCAAATGGTCCAGGTATCTCACATGACTGAAATTTGTTGCTAGCTATTTCCCAGTGTTGATGAGTATCAATAAAACCGGGCAAAACCATCCTTCCTTGCAAATTAATGATTTGAGTTTGAGTTCCTTCAAATCTTTTAATTTCATGATTTGATCCAACACCGATGAACTTTCCATCTTTTACTGCAAATGCTTGCGCCCAAGGATTTTCATCATCTACTGTGTAAACTTCACCATTGGTGTAAATTTTATCAGCCCTTACAGTAACTGCAGCCATTGTTTCTCTAGGAATTGTTGGTTGTTCTATTGAAACAGATTCGGTTGAGCTTTTTAGAATTTGTGCCATACCCAATTTTGCCCACCTTTCAGCTGTAGAAGCAGAAGTACAAACTTGATTGTTGGCATTAAATTTGAAAACTAAAACTTGACCTGCTCTGCACTCAAATTCGGGCTGAAATGGATCAGTTCCTCCGTATCGTTCTACTCCTTCGCTAAATGGAATAACTGGAAGAATACCAATTGATAAAATAAGTGGAATTAATGCAAAAATAATAGGTTTCACAAAAATGGTAATTTAGACCCAGATTTAAAAGATCATTTAATTTTGAGGCAAATTTTTCCTTTTTTTTATCTTCTGGATTTAATTGACTAATGATGTTTGTCAATAAACTTGCTGATACTTCAAAAACTCAAGGGTTTCCTAAAAAAGAGCGATACAAGCGAGTATAAGCTATGTTTTGTATTATTTTCTTTAATCAGATTAATAGAATTTGAAATTATTTTTTTGGGAAGGATGAGAATTAAAAAAGAAATATCGATGTTTAAATTATTTCAGATCAATATCTAGTAGTATACAAACTGATTCGGATTTTAGATAGGATTCAAAACGACATTCACTAGAACAATGAGAAAGGGATGAATCTTCAAGCTGTTTTCTGCAATTTTGACATTTTTCTCCCATTACTCTCGCCCAAGATAATGTGGAACTAGTTTGTATTAAATATTTAATTTGTTTTTTTATTTTGTTACAATTTCTGAAATTTAGATTATGATAATTTTAGAAATTATTTTTTGGGAAGGATGAATGAAAAAACAAAGTAATATCAATTTGGATTGAATCTGGACGTAATTTTGGAATTTAACTTTATGCTATACTGTCAAAGTAGTTCTAATGAAACCAAAGTTACAACTTGTTATTGTGGATAATGGCAAAATAATACATAGAAACTTAAATGATCATGCCAAGATTGAATGTCCAATATGTGACAGAAAAATTACACCGTATTGGGAACCACGATATAATGGAATCAGAGCAACTTGTGAAATATGCGAAATAAATTGGGCAGAATCTTAATAATAATTTTGAAATTATTTTTTGGGAAGGATCAGAATAAAATTATTTGAGCTTTTTTCGTAGTGTTTCGTTAATAATCTTGGAATAGCTTACTGAAGTGTTTGTATTTTGAATTGCTTTTGCTTGAATCACTCTAAGTTTTTTATCCAAATCATCCTCAATCATTATGGTAACTCTTTTTGCCAGTCTACCCAATTATGATTTTCATAATTATTAAGAATACCTATTAAATCCAATCAGCGATAATATTGGGCTATGGTAAATTTTTGTTAAATGGAAAAATTAACACTTAATTGAAAATGTTAATTTGAAATTATTTTTTGGGAAGGGATTTTCAATATATGGATTCACATAATGGACATACCAACGAGTCACCTTCAAACCTTAAAGGAACAGTAAGACGATCTTTTACACAGTTTGAACATTTGGGAAATTCACCCATAAAACCACAATAAAATTAAATTATTTAGTTTCATGTCAGTTAGAGCCTTTTCAGACTATGAGTGTTCAAATAAAATCAACATGACATTAAATGGACCACTCCCAAAAGGTAAATTCTGGGAAATCAGGTCCTGCTCTAAACCCTGGTGGTTTGTCATGCCTGATTTTATCCAGGTTAAAAATTATTTTTTGGGAAGGATGAGAATAAAAACACTAACCCTATGAAGGCTTAATCATGTTTGTATAATTTAGTAACTTTAGTTACTACGTTTATTGAAATGATGAATGCGACAAATCCTACTATTTCTGAGATAAGAGTTGAACTCTTTGGCTCAAAACCAATGGTCAATAGATAATATCCTAATCCCCATCTAATTGACAAATAAAAAATCTCACCTACTCCAAATGATGCCCCTAGCTTGGCCAAAGTTGACTTTATTGCTGACTTTTCTTTCTTTCCAGAATCTAACTTGTAGTTTTTCTTGTTATCTAAATAAAATAACGGAAAAAATACTGCAAAAAATCCTACATATTCTGCTATTACTGTGTAAGTAGTAAGTATATGGGATTCTTGATCAGAAAAAATATGTGCTGTAATTGCTGCTAATACTCCTGCAACTATTGCTCCAATGATGAGATTTTTGTTTAGTTTAAGAAAATCTTGATTCACTGCATTCTATCAATAGAAATTCCACCAAAAAAACAATCCTATTTAAGATCATCTTAACTAATCATAAATATAATATCATAATTTATTGTTACATGGTCGGGCATAGGAAAAATAAATTATTGATTTTTGCCCTAATTCCTTTAATTCTATCAATGGGAATTGCACCAGCTTTACCTTTTGTTGATGCGTTTGAAAGCTCTATTGGATGTGACACTAATCAGATTTTAGTCGAACGTTCTTCAAATGGAAAATATGCGTGTGTAAACCATGACACTGCTCAAAAATGGATTACCAGTGGTTTTGCAAAAAGTGCTGATAATCAATTCAAAGAATCATTTCCATTTGAGATTCCAACTGCAAATGGTCAAACACCTGAGCAACCAAACATAATTGTAATAATGGGTGATGATGTTGGCTGGTACAACATTGGTGCATACAATCTTGGTGTCATGACTAAGACTACTCCCAACATTGACAGAATGGCAAAAAATGGAATGCTATTTACTGATTATTATGGGGACCCTAGCTGTACAGCAGCTCGTGCTAGCTTTGTCACAGGACAATTACCAGTTCGTACTGGATTAACTACTGTTGGACAAGCGGGAATTGATCATGGTATTCCAGCTGAAGCTCCAACTGTATCTGCTATTTTGAAAGAAATGGGTTATGCTACAGGTCAGTTTGGGAAGAATCATTTAGGTGATATGAACAAGTACTTACCCACAGTTCACGGATTTGATGAGTTCTATGGATTTCTTTATCACCTTAATGCAATGGAAGATCCATTCTATCCATCTTATCCTGATGAACTAAATGCAATTATGGGTCCAAGAAATATGATTCATAGCTGGGCATCTGATGTTGATGATCCTACAGTAGATGAAAGATGGGGCAAAGTTGGAAAACAGATCATTGAAGATGATGGACCATTGCCACCTGAAAGAATGAAAACTATTGATACAGTGATAACAGATCATACAATAAAATTTATGGATAAAGCTCAGGAAGAAGGCAAGCCGTTCTTTGTTTGGCATAATCCTTCACGTGTACATGTATTTACTCATCTAAGTGATGAATATGAAAATCTAAGAACTTCTGAGAATGGCTGGACAGTTGTTGATGCAGCCCATAAAGAATTTGATGATACTGTTGGAAGAATAGTAAAATACGTTGAAGACAATGGCCTTACTGAAAATACAATCATTATGGTAACATCAGATAATGGAGCAGAAAATTGGACATGGCCAGATGGTGCACAGACACCATTTGCAGGTGGTAAAGGTCAAATCCAAGAAGGAGGAGTGCGTGTTCCTATGATAGTCCAATGGCCCGGACATTTTCAATCTGGAAAAATAGAAAATGGAATAATGTCTCATCTTGATTGGTTGCCAACACTAGTTGCTGCTGCTGGCAATCCGAACATTATTGATGAATTAAAGGAAGGCAAAAAAATTGGAGATAAAACCTACAGAGTCCACATAGATGGATACAATCAACTGCCAGTGCTTACTGGTGAGGGGGAGTCAAATCGTCATGAAATATACTATTTCATGGGTCCCAAATTGGGAGCAATTCGCATAGATGATTACAAGTATAGGTTCTTGGATCAACCACAAGGATGGTTTGGTCCTACAGTTGAACTTGGATGGCCAGATATTGTCAATCTTAGACTAGATCCACTTGAAAGAACAGGAATTAATAGAGGAGGAGCAGCTTCTAGTTCTTTGTTTGCAATGGAATTCTATGCACATGAGTTTTGGCGATTTGTTTTTGCACAACAAGAAGTTGAAAAACTTGCAGAAACTTTTGTAGAGTATCCTCCAATGCAGGGAAGCACTTCCTTTAGTCTGGAGAGTGTAAGGGAACAAATCAAAAACGTACATCAAGCTGGCCAATAAGGGTAACTTCAAATGAGTTCTTTGAGGATTGTTTTAGTATCATTAATTATAATTGGTTTAGCTATTCTTCTGATATCTATATTTACAGATAAACAAGAAAACACATCCATTGAAAACGTTGAGTTTGGATGTACCCCTGAATTCTGGAAAAATAATTTGGAATTGTGGAAAGTTTTAGATGTAGATTATAATGCTGACTTTGATGAAACCTTTGGAACTGATTATTTTGAACCTAACATCACCTTAAAACAAGCAATTAATTCAGAAGGTTTTGGGTTAAATCATCTAGCTAGTTCTGGAGTTGCAGCATATCTTGATTCAATAGCAAATCCTTATGCTGATGTTGAAATTCTTAGAGAATATGTTCATGATAATGATATTCATGCGTTAGATGCATTCATCACTCTATGTACAGAAAACCTGGAATTATGATTATGCGCCATTTAGATCTTTGTGATGAACTATACTCATAGAATCTTTTTCTATCTATCTTAAACAATTTCCAACATTTCCTGCAACATCATTACGTTAGTCAGTATGATATTTTTACGCATGAAAACGGGGGATACTATTTTTACTCTTTGTCGATAAACTCGTTGATACTTTAGGCCTAAAACTGGTCATGGTGTCAAACCAATTTAGCTATTCCCTTACCCTTTGTCCTTTAATTTACGCTTTAAATTATTTCTTGGCAAGGCTGAGATTTAAAAAATTGACAGGTGTTCTCTTTTGGAGACAACTAAACGAGTTTTAGAAATTTAGAGATCCCAGAGTTGTTTAAAATACTAGAAGCGGCCAAAATAATTTATGGTGGGTCCAAAAGACGGCGGTTTTGGTTTTGATCAGTCAAAAAAATATTCTGACGTAGAGAACCTTGAACAAATTTGTGTTCAATGTCAGGCAGGGCAGCATAAAAAATGTCTTGCAAAAAGTAAACAGCAACCAAATTGTGAGTGCGAATATTGTATAATATATGGCTGATTTTACCTCCAAGACAAGATAAAGAACATTTTATTAGCTAGTATGAGGATAATACCATATGAGTAATCCGGATGAAGAAGAACCTGCTATTGAAGGAAAACTCATTCAGGAGCATTTAGAAAATATTAACATGGATCCTTGGTATTACATATACCAAGTTTATGTGAATCCTCCCGACAGAAGCAAAAAAAAGACAAAAGATTAGGTTTAATTTATTTTGGAAAATTCTTTCTACTGTAGTACTTGGATAATTTATAATTCCTTATTGTAATTATAGCAGAGGAGTTCCTTGTTGAGCTAAACTAATCATGTATTCCTCTAAGAATGCTGCAATTAACAGTAATCCTACTGCAATTCCTATTTCAATTAGGCTTGGCTTGATAAGGGATTTTGGATTCACTTTTTTTGCCAGTGAATATACTACAAGAAAACTACGTGACATTGCAATAGAATAAACAACTATCTCCATTAATCCATAAGGGGAATAATACAAAATGCTCAATGGTTCAATATCTGCTAATCCTGGGGCCATTGTTGCTATTGCTGCAAAACCAAACCCCGTGGACCAAGCAGAATAAATTCCTAATATTATGCCCACACCTGGAACAAACATAGGAAATGACGCTGATATGTTGTTTAGAAAAATCCCAAAACCATCGATGTCTTGGGTTGAAGACAAAAATTCTTGTACAAATTCATTTGCCTCCTCTGGACTAACTTCAGATGTTGCTCCAATTTGAAAAGAAAGCGAGAAAATTCCTAAAAAAATAAAAAATGAAATTATTCTAAACTTGAACACATTGCTAACTTTTATTCACATTATATGAGGCTATTGCAACGAGCTTACAATTTTATATAAATAATTGATATCTCAAGTACTAAAATTTCTAGTGAGAACTTACAACTTCTGCACCATGCTTTTTAATCATTAATTACAATCTGCCATATGGCAAGATCCAGAACTATTATTCTGTCAGTTAGTCGCAAAACTGGAGATGTATTTGATGCGATTTTGGAATCTCCACCAAAATTGATGCCAGACGCCAAAAAAAATCTAGATGGGTCTTGGTCTTTTTCGACACCACGGGGAATGGCAAATCTAAAATTTAAGCAAAACAAGACACTGGGAATTTTAGATCATATGTATGAGGACGATGAGACCTCATGGGAGGTTCCAATGCGTGTCGTCTCTAGTGGCCAAGAATCTGAAGTCATAGTTACCCTTGTAAAACCTGACATTCTTACTAATGAGCAATTCGATGAGAGAATGAAGGAAATTGAAATTCTTTTTGATAATTTAAAGAAAATAATTGAAGCAAGTTAGAATGTTGATCCTTGGCAGAATTCTTTTTTGTCTAATCTGAGCCCATTTGTGAACAAATTCTACCTTATGGTTAAATGCAAATTTTGTAAACACTCCTTAGGAATGCCATACGAAGAAGTATATTTTCAAAGATCAGAAGATGACCTTGAAAGGAAAAGAAAACAAAAAGAATTTCCTAAAAAATCTTAGAGTCTATTTTTATCAATTTAACTTCACTTAGAATCGTTTCCATCCATACGATTATCTCTGCGGGGGCCAACCATGTCTTCTGGTTTGACCTTGCTATCCCAATCCCCTCTAACTCCTTTAAGCAGAGCAAGCATCCCTCCCGCAATCAGGGCAATCACAAAACCAAAAAGGATGTTCTGTCCAAACATTTTCTTCGAACAATCTATTGGGACCGGTTCTTTATCCTCTGAAAATTCTAAGCAGTTTTCAAATTCACTTGTTTCAATACTTGGCGTTTGATAATTTTCCCCAAAAATACTCAAAACTATAAACCCTGAAAATATTAATAAAATTCCTATAATGATAAAGCGAATATCGCTCATGATCTTAATTTGAATTTACTGTATTTACACTTTGACTTGCAATATTATTTCTCTAAAGATCTTTTCAGATTTGCCAATGAGGTCTCATAGAAAGTTCCCATAAAAACTAGAAATTCTAAAAATTTCTTTTTTGTCATTTTTTTACTATTAATATAAGACTGCCAAGTTAATTGGACAGAATTTTTACTTTTTGCTTTAATTGAAATTGTGGCAACATATACTCGTAGAGGTAAACCGTCTGTTGCAACATATGTAAAATATTCTCCATTCTGCCAGGCAACAACATACTCCTCGATGGTATTTCCATCATTAAAGGTGATTTTTCGAATTGCACCAATCCCACGTTTTTTCCTTGACAGATAAACGGTTTTTTTAACATCGATTAACCATGAAGGCAATCCTACAATGTTGCTTATTTTTCTCCAAACTTTCTGTTTTGATGATTTAATGATAATTGATTTTTTCACAGTGCCGGTATGAAATGACTTTTCAGCTTTTTTCTTCATATGAATTGGTTTTCTAGCCTTGATTTTAAATTTAGTTTTATTGAGGTAGGTATTTGATTTAGATGATATCAGACCGACATATCAGTAGATTTAACATAATTATTCGAAGGATCTGAATAATCCAACAATCTTAATTACAAGTTTTACAAATTAAAATAAATCCCGACAGAAAATGAGCAAAGAGAATCTTAAAGTATTGTGTGTGTTGTATGATGACCCCGTCGAGGAATTCCCACCAAATTATGCTAGAGAAGACATTCCAAAAATTCCAAGATACCCCGACGGACAAATGGCACCTACCCCAGAAAAGATTGATTTTAACCCCGGAGAACTCTTAGGATGCGTTTCAGGAGAACTGGGCTTAAGAAAGTTCCTAGAAGAAAGAGGGCATACTTTTGTTGTAACATCTGACAAGGACGGACCAAATTCGGTATTTGAAAAAGAGATTCTAGATGCAGACATTGTAATATCACAACCTTTCTGGCCAGCTTATCTTACTGCAGAGAGAATTGCAAAGGCGCCAAAGCTAAAGATAGCAATCACGGCAGGTATTGGATCTGACCACGTAGACCTGCAGGCAGCAATGAATCATGACATTACAGTAGCCGAAGTAACTTATTCTAACAGCATCAGCGTATCAGAACATGTCGTAATGATGATCCTAGGATTGGTGAGGAACTATATTCCATCATATAACTGGGTAATCAAAAACGGATGGAACATCGCTGATTGTGTATCCAGGTCATATGATGTAGAGGGAATGAATGTTGGAACAGTTGCTGCTGGGAGAATTGGATTGGCAGTACTAAGGAGAATGAAACCCTTTGATGTAAAACTTCACTACTATGATAAGCACAGACTTCCAGAAGAAACTGAAAAAGAACTTGGAGTGATATTTCATCAAAGTGTTGAGGAGATGGTAAAGGTGTGTGATGTCATTACAATTAATGCCCCACTTCATCCAGAGACTGAAAATCTATTTGATGAAGAAATGATAAGCAAGATGAAGCATGGAGCATATCTAGTAAATACTGCACGTGGAAAGATTTGTGACAGAAATGCTGTAGCAAAAGCACTAGAGACAGGACAGCTGGCAGGGTATGCAGGAGATGTTTGGTTCCCACAACCACCGCCAAAGGATCACCCATGGAGATCAATGCCACATCACGGAATGACACCTCATACTTCTGGTACGTCACTTTCTGCCCAGACACGATACGCATCAGGGGTTAGGGAGATTTTGGAGTGCTGGCTGGATGACAAACCTATACGGGATGAATATTTGATTGTAAAAAGCGGAAGCTTGGCAGGATCCGGCGCACATTCCTATAGCAAAGGTAATGCCACAGGGGGCTCTGATGAGGCAGCTAGATTCAAAGAAAATTAAACTCGGTCGATTTTTACGCACAAACATCGCCTAACTTTTTTAATCTAACACATTTAATCCCCAAAAATCAACAAATACAAATGGTATTTGGATGGGGTAAAAAGAAGAACGAGCAAATTCCTAGAGAAATTTTAAAACAAAAGGAGATTAAATTATCCGAAGTTCAAAAAATCATAAAGGATTTCCTGGACCTAAGAAACACTCAAACTCTAACCGAAATAAAGTTGCTTAGAGACCAAACTTCTCCTTTGATTAAAGAACTTGCAGGCATCGCTCACGCCCTTGAAAACGATGATCTTAAAGTTGACGATATTGATAAGCATCTTAGAATTATTGTAGTTAGAGGAAAAAAAACAAGTAATTGATGTAATCAAAAAAGATGCCACTGATTTACCTGAAGTTTCATCATTTGATGATATCATAAATATGAATAATGTTTTGAATCACAAGTTAAAGAAAATTGGAGATGTTTTAGGAAGACAAACACGTGTAATCCATATTTTTGCAAAAAAATATGCTGTTAAACTCAAGGAGATATTAGCTGAAATGAATTCTAATATTAACGAAATTCAGAAATTAATAAAAAATTCTCAGGATACCAAATCAGCTTCAAATGAAATTACAGAATTATTGGATAAATTAAAAAAATTAGAAAACGACTCGATTACAAAAAATCAACGAATGTCAGAAACCCAAAATATGCTGGATTCAGTTAGAGACAAAATTAAGGACCTTGAAATCTCTATTGAAAAAATAAAATCAGGCAAAAAATATGCCGAGTTTTTAAAACTAAATCAAAGTTTGTCCTCCTTTAAGGATACAAAAAATCGAATCAAAAATGAAATTGATGCTCAATTTACAAAGATTTCTAGACCTCTAGGTAGATATGAATACGCATCCTCTTTGGATAAAGAATTAAAGTCTCTTTTATCTCAGCTTATAAAGGAACCATATAATGCACTAACTCTAAAAAATAAGGATTCTATTATTGTAATATTTGAAAGCGTTAGAAAAGGAATCTCCTCAGGTTCAATTTCGGTAAAGGATGTTGAAAAATCAACGTCATATCTTAGGGAGACTGAAGAACTGCTTGGTGAATTTATAAAAAAAATAAATAATTTTGTAGAAAAAAAGCAGGAAATTCAAAGTAAAATAGCTGAATTTGATAATAGTGAATTATCTACTTTGCAAAAAAATTTAGAAAAAGCAACGACTCAAAAACAAGATAACGGCTCAAAAATTTCCTCATTTAAGAAAGATATTGATGAAAATCATGAAAACATCCCAAAAATTATTTCTGAAATTGAAAACAAGCTTAAAAGATTTTCAAATACGGATTACACCATAAAAAGACCAAATTAAAATTAATTAGTATTGTCTGAATACCCTTCTTGTGCTATTCAAGAAGAAAAAAATTGAAAGACTTGTTTCAATAAAAAAAGATGTTGTAAATAGTATATCCACATACTGCCAGATTAAGCATCCAAATGAGAGCATCTTAATTCTAAAAGGAAATTCAAAGAATGGCAAAATTTTGATTGATGGACTTGTAATCCCACCGTTTAGTCATACCGGACCAACATTTGCCGGTTTTCCACAATCATTTTTGCCATTTGATATGAGTTATTTGGGAATAGTTCATTCTCATCCAAGTGGCTCAGCTGAGCCCTCTTTGACTGACAGTCATAATTTCTTTGGACTAGTATCATTAATTGTTCAGTTCCCCTATGGCGATGAAGATATTTTTGCGTGGGATAGTAAAGGGAATTCAATTAAACTTGAAATTGTTTGATTTGAAAATTTTTTCAATTTTCGCATAGTATGAGAAACACTGACAAAACTTTATATGGATTTTAAAGGTATTTCCATTGAATTGTTTACTTTCAAAACTTACTTGGTTTTCATACTTGGATCATTGGTAATCAGTATTGGTTTACAAATGATCCTTCCATTTCCATTTGGTTTAGCTGCAGCACTTGGAATCTTCATAGGGTTTCCATTATTACTAAGACGACGTGCTATGAGCAGAATGGGTGGATATGGAGATTCAGGAATTGGTGGAGGATTCTTTGGAAGAGATTCAGGTAGAACCGCCAAAGTTCACTATGTTTGCCTAGTTTGTAATAACAAACACAATGGTGGTTCCTGCCCTCGATGTGGCTCTAAAATGCAGCGTGCTGATTTCTAAAAGCCTGTTATGACCTTAGATGATTTAAGAAAAAAAGTAATCTATCAAAATACACTTGATGTTTGGATTGGAGCATGCAATGAAAAAAATATCAATTGGAATGAGACTGAAAGTTATAAAAAATTCATAAACTATCTACTAAATCAAAACATCGGCATGAAAAAATTTCCCTTATGTGTAAGTGAATCTGATCCAACCAATGAATCAACCAAAGACAAAGTGAAATTTGCAGAATTTTTATCTGAATCAAAGGATCCGAACTGTGCCACTTATACAGTAAAACTAAATGATTCTACAATGGCCCTTATTCGGAAATTTGATTTAAAAAATTAACTATCGTCTTAGTTTAGGATTTACAATTACATCCATGGCATTTCCAATGAAAACAAACGCAAGACCAGTAATTGCTATCATTACTCCTGGTGGCAATATCCACCACCACAAACCTCTTGATGCTGCACCATAGATATTTGCATCATGTAAAATTTGTCCCCATGTGGGAAACGAGGGATCCCCCAAACCTAGAAAACTAAGGCCAGCCTCTGTGGTAATTGCAGCGGGTACGGATATAGCTATGCTGGCAAATGCGTATGGCAGTAATTGAGGTAAAATATGTCTAAGAATAATTTTGGATTTTTTTTGTCCCATCATCTCTGCAGCATCTATGTATCCACGTGTTTTGATTTGAAGAGCCATACTTCTGGAAACCTTGGCTATTCCCACCCAGCCAAAAATAGTTAGAAATCCAATCATTAGGAAAATACTGTTGCTTATAGTTACAGACAGTATGATAAGAAACGGCAGAGCAGGAAGCGCATAAATGACATCATTGAGTCTCATCATGGCCTCGTCAGTTTTTTTGCCCTTATATCCGGCATATACTCCATAAAGCAACCCAAATGCCACTGATGCTACTGCTACTACTATTCCTATGAACAATGCTAAAGGAGTACCCCAAAGTAATCCTATTGCCAAGTCGCGTCTGAGTTCATCAGTACCCATAACTCCAAAGGCTTTTCCGCCTACAATTAACCTAGATTCAGGAATTTCATTTTGAGAATTAATCCCATAAAGATTAACCATAAACACATAATTTCCTTTTAGAGTTTGATGGTTATGGGTTTTGGAAAATACAATATCTTCAGCAGATAACCTATCTAAGGAGAAATCAAACTTGTCAGATTGCAAGAAAAGTTTTTTCCTAATTGATTCATCTGTTGAAAAGATTCTTTCGGTATGGGTTGTAGGAGAATCAGAATTAGGCAAGGATGTTGATAACAATTCAAGCTGTACTCCGTCTGGTCTAATTACTAATATTTCTAGAAGAGGTGCACCAGAATATTGTGCAGAAAATTCATAAATAAAATCATTTGGGAAGTCGTCGTACTCAAAGTTAAATCCAAATTGATGGGATACTAGAGAAATATCTCCAGATGTTTTTTCATTTTCAATTGGATTATCCAGAATCTTATGCTCGGGAATTTTTTCAATCAAAAATAGGTTGACCCATCCTGGGATTGCCACCTTTGGATATGAAATCCAATTGCTCGGATTGTTCCATTCACTAAAAGTTTCACTCGGAACGGCAATTATTGCAATTAACGAAATTGTGACCAGGACAGTCAAAATTCCAATACCAGCCATCCCAATTTTACTTTTTAAAAACTCATTTTTGATTTCTTGTGGTGAGATACTGCTCATTGTCCTGTTCTCACCCTCGGATCAAAGTTCATAAAGATTTCTTTAATTGGAATTTGTTTTTGAAAAGGATGAAATAAATTCTTCATTCCTCTCCATCTGTATTGACATCTTTTTCTTCTTTTTTAACCAATAATCCCATTATATTATTTCCAGTTACAAGACCCAGAATTTTTTTGGAATCATTATTATCAACTACAGGTATTACATCAAATGGATGTGAATTCAGTTTTTGGATGATCGTGAAAATTTGTTCATTTGGTGTTACAGTATGGTATCTTTCATACATTATATCGCCTAATGTGGTTTTATCATAGTATTTTTTGTGAATTCTCTTGATTTCTTTTTGTGATACTAGGCCTACAAGATTGTTTTTATCGTCAAATATCACAAAAATTGATTTTGAATTTACATCATTTGAGCGTAAAAATTCCTCCACAGTAGTTTTCAAAAATGCTTTTGAAAATTCTTTATCCATTACTTGTTTTGCAGTATAGTCCGATACCACCCTACGGAAAAAGGCTGGCAATAGGCCTAATTCCAACGTTCCAACTTTAACCTGCACTACTTTTCGTAATTTGCGTTGTAGCTCTACACTTGATATTACCATTGTAATCATTGTACCAAAAACCAATAATGAAAACATTGGTTTCTCAATTATTCCTACTCCCAAAAGTGACAGCATCAGGGCAAGATCAACTGCCCCCTTTGACATTACCCCATACGCAACAGTAGTTGCAGGTCTCATTTTTGCTATCATTACTGCAGCATATGAGCCAACAAACTTAACTCCGACAATTATTGCAAGCATTCCTGCAATTATCCACATTGGAAGTTCCAAAAAACTAAATGTAAAGTGCAAACCAATCCCTGCAAAGAAAATGGGTATGAAAATTCCATACCCTATTACATTAACATTTTTTGAGATTTCAAAATATTCGTCTTTGGCCATTCGTGATACTGCAATTCCCAACATCAATGCCCCTATTGCACCATGAATTCCACTTAGTTCTGCAAAATAAGCTACAAGCAAAATTACCCCAATCACGATTCCAAAGTATACCTGTTGTACACGTAGATGGTTTTTTATCAGTCGGAAAAAATGTGGCAAAACAAATACAGATACAAGTCCAGCTATGACAAAAAAGATAATCATCTTTGCAAAAAGCCAGGTAATGTCTACGATCTCAAGGGATTGATTCCCACTATTTGCAATCTGAATCACCACACTGACAAAAATAATTGCAATAATTTCCACTATCGCAGTTACTGTAAAGATTTCTAGTCCTATTGTAGACCGTAGCTTTCCAAGATCAGTCAAAATTTTTGCAGTCACTCCCAAACTGGATGCTCCAACTACGCTTGCTATCGCAAAAGATTTTATCAAATCCATATCAGAAAAAGACAATGCAAACAGAACTGCTGCAAAAAATGGAACAAGGAATCCAACTGCAGCACCTACAAATATTCTTCCTCTAAGTACCCGAAACAGCCCGGGCAAGTCAATTTCTTCTAGTCCAATTAAAAAGAACAAAAAGAATACGCCTATTGATATGAAAAGATCAATTTCGTCTATTGGGTCAACTAGTGCAAACAATGCAGGACCAACAATAATTCCTGCAAGAACATTTCCTATGATCGTTGGTTGACCTATTCTATGCATTACCTCGCCAAGTAGTTTAGCTGCAATGATTAGTATGCCCAAATACAATATGGGTTCAAAACTCATTTCTCAGTTACCGTTCCTTTCATCTGAACATATTGTTCATAAATATACTGTTTATCATAATTACGGTTATACCCTCTAGACCATTGAAAAGAATTAGTTTTCTACAATTCCCTAAAATCAAATCTAAAAAGACTAAAAGTAAAATCGATTTTTATTTTAAACGTCAAATTCAATAAGATTTGAACTATTTTTGAAATTATTTTGGTCACAATTACGCCTAACAGTTCGTATTAAATGTAAATTACAAAATACTAAACAGATTCTAAATGGTTTCAGGCCATCTGTGTGGGGAATTGTCCATCATAGCCTTGCTTTTTGTGAACAGAATCAATAACTGACTTTGTAAATCTATCAAAATCCTCGTCTTTCATAGAATCGATGACTTGGTCTACAGTTTTTTTCATATCAATTTTTTTGCATCGACGATCGGCCTCAGAACAATAAAACTCAATGTAACTTTGTATATAGTCATATTCTGGACCCTCAATTCCAATTTCTTGTCTTCTTCTGCTTAGTCTTGCTCTCCAAGTCTCACTCATAACGTGTTATGTCTTTTTTCAAATATGAATCATGCAATTCGTCAAAATTTCAACAAAATTTAAAAATTTTTTGGAATGATGAGAATTGAAAAAAGAAAAAAATCATATGATACTATTTTACTAATCGTAACAATGGTAAAATGTCAAAAATGTGGAAATTCCATATGGACAAACATTTCATCCCTTACTATCACAGATGAATATCTAAAATCAATGAAAGAGGACTCACCATCCTACAAATACGGTCATGATCACCCTGATTGGGCAAATATTGCTAGAGTAGGAAATTATATCATGGAATTTCAATGCAAAAAGTGCAATTTTGTATTGTCAGAAATTTGTTATTAACCAACTTGTACTGATTTTATTATTTTTATGTAAGGTCAAGATTTGAGCGAGTCACCCAAAAAATCTGGTACGAATTCCTATAATCTTATCCACTAATTCACTAACATCGACATCAAGTTCGGTGGTCACTAAAATAACTCCCTCGTTACCGCAAGAAATTGTTATTCTAATTACCCTACCATACTGTGCCATCGCAAACTTTGGCTCACCAATTTTAAAACTCATCTTTTTACGAGAGGACCATCTATCTAGGGCCTCAGACATTGAGGATTTAATTTCTTCTTCTTTAAAATATCCCTGGATTCCATTTCTGAATTTTGCGTTCAGATGTCCATCATAGATTGCTGTATATCTTATGTTTTTGTCAAGTTTCATGACTTCGTCGAAAAATTTTCCATATTCCGCTGGACTTACTAGCTCTGACATTCCCATCGCCCAATTCTAGAATGAACTGGTTTTACTTAACATTTTCACAAGTGATAATACTTAATCTAACTAAGTAACATTATGAATCCGCGTACTTCTAAAGATTCTTTGTTTTCTTCAGGAAAACCAAAGAATTTTCCGTGGTTTTATCTACCATTAATGTTGGGAGTAGTGGCTTTAATTGTTATATTCAAATGGTTCAATTAAGAATTCACGTAAACTGTTAATGACGGATATTTTCACTTTAATTCTAATTCGAACTCTTTCCAGCCATTCTCGAAGCCTCACCGCTCTTTATTTTATTAAAATCATCAAGAATTTCATCATCAGTAGATTTTGTGTCGACTGTTTCTAAAATGATAATTCTATCCAGCTTTTTGCTAATTATGCTTGCTTTGTCCTCTAAAGTAATGGCTGCGACTCTAACTCCTGCCGATTCAAGTCTTGACACAAATGGTCTGTCTACCGTAATCACAACTGAATTAGTTTCCTGAGAATATTTCAGAATATTTTCATCAGATCTTGCTTCCTTTGTAGATCCAAGTTTTTCAGTGACAGTACTAACATCCCATCCCTCTTTTGACAAAACAGCTTTCAAATCCTCCAGTGGAACATCTAGTATTATTTTCGGCTTTGATATGATGTAATTTAACATCTGAGCGGATTATTTTTGTTTTCCTAAATTCAATTAACTTTGAATTATTTTTTGGGAAGAATAAAAAATAAGAAAGGAAAAACATTGTTATTATTTTTGATATTTTAAAGAAACTAGAGTCTAAAATCATATAATTAGTAAGATTGAAGACTTGTTGTGATTTCAGGTACGCAGTTAATTGAGAAGGTTTTGTTCAAGATAGCAAAACAGTGGATTGCCGGTAATACTGTTGATGATGCATTAATCTCGGCAAAAAAAGCTTACAAATCACGAAGACATGCCATTATAAACAAACTGGGAGAATACCATACATCAAAAAAGCAAATCAAGATATCTATTGAAGAATATCAGAAAATTGTAAAATCTTTTAGAAAATGGAAAATACGCGGAGCCATTTCAATAAAGCCGACACAAATCGGTCTTTCCATCAGTCAAAAAGAATGCTATAGAAATTTTGAGAAAATCATATTGGATGCCCGTAATGCCCATGTTTTTGTTTGGCTGGACATGGAATCATCAGAACACACAGATGAGATAATTGAGATTTACCATACATTCTTTTCAAAATATGAAAGACTAGGAATTGCCCTACAAGCCAATCTCAAACGTACAGAAAATGATCTAAATGATTTGTTAGATATTGGTGCAAAAATACGTCTAGTAAAAGGCGCATACAGAGAAAAGGCAAAAATATCATTCAAAACAAGACAAGATGTAGACAACAACTTTGTAAAACTAATGAAAATACTGTTCAGAAAAGGTAATGAATTTGCCATAGCATCTCATGACACTAAAATTATTCAAAAAGCACAAAGTCTTTCAAAAAAATATCCTAAAAAATTTGAGTTTCAATTTCTAAAAGGGATCAGAGAAGAAATCAAACCAGATTTAATCAAAAAGAAATTTATTGTTTCGGATTACATTCCATATGGCGTAAATTGGTTACCCTATTCCATTAGGCGAATTAAGGAAAGGAAAAGAAATATTCTGTTACTTGGAAGCTCGTTGATTCAATCACACCGTGTTTGAGTCTGGGTTCGCATAAATTGTTGCAAATAGTTTTCACCGCCCGCCCCCTTTCCAGTGGTGCCTGAATTTTTCCATCCAACAAAGGGCTGACTGGAGACCAAGGCTGCAGTCGTTGCACTAGCAGCACGATTAGTGTAAACTACTCCAGCTTGAATTTTTGAGAGGAACTCATCTAACTGTTTTTTATCATTACTAAAAATACCTGCAGTTAGGCCATATTCAGTTTGATTTGCAAGTTGAATTGCAGCATCAAACTTATCATATCTTTGGATGCATAGAAACGGCAGGAATAATTCTTCTTTCACAAGTTTATGATCTTCAGATAATTTTGTAACTATTGTAGGCTCCACAAAGTAGCCATTTTCAAGTCCTGATGAGGTTAATACTGAACCACCTGTAAGAATTTCTCCATCTCTCTTTGCCATGCTTACAGCATTTTCAAATTTAGTTTTTGCTTCCTTGTTTATCACAGGACCCAAAAATACACCCATTTGCCAGGGCATTCCAATTTTCAAGTTTTTTGTTTTTTCAACAAGTTTTGAAATAAATTTATCTGCAACCTCATTTTGAACATAGACTCTAGAGCATGCACTGCACTTTTGACCTCCAAAACCAAACGCAGCATTCATTACACCTGCGGATGCTTTTTCCAAATCTGCATATTTTGTAACAATTACGGGATTTTTACCCCCCATTTCAGAAATGAAAGGCTTTGAGGCAAATTTAGTAAATTCTTGAAGTCCTTTCATCCCCACTTCACGAGAACCAGTAAATGCAATGCCATCAACATCTGGACTTTCAATGAGAGTTTTTCCTACAATAGATCCTGATCCTGTCACAAAATTGATTGTACCCTCTGGAAGACTAGGATACAAGATTTTAGCAAACTGAAAGGATGATAATGGAGCATCACTTGCAGGCTTTAGAACTGTGGTATTTCCTGTGATTAGTGCAGCTGTGTTCATTCCTATTGCAATTGCAGAGGGAAAATTAAAGGGAGCAATTATTCCCCAAACTCCATAAGGCTTCATGATTGTTTTTGTTTTTTCATGAGGATTTGGATGAGATGTATTTTTACAAAATCCTTCATTTTTTTCTAGTTGTAATGCATAAAATCTCATAAAGTCAATGGTCTCATCAACATCTCCCATAGATTCAAAGCGATTTTTTCCGTTCTCAAATGCCATTATGGCTGCCAAAAAGAATTTTTTATCGGAAAAAACATTAGCACAATCTCTGAATATCTCAGCTCTTTTTTGGTATGGAGTATTGCGCCATTTTTCAAATGCATTTTTTGCAGTAGATACAGCATTTTTTGTATCATCTGCAGATGATTTTGGAAATTCAGCTACCGTAATACGGGTATCAGAAGGAGAACTTACAGTAAAACAGTCATCAGAAAAGATTTCTTTACCGTTAATTATTATTGGATATTTTTTACCAAGTTCTTTTTTTACCTCATCCACTCCCCTTTCAAAATCTGCATGAAACTCTTCAGTAGAATTGTTAGTTACTGCCTTACCCCATGTGAATTCATTTTCAAATTCATCCAAGTTGTTTCTCTCCTGACGAATAAAATACCTCAGAAATTATTCGAGAAGCCAAATGAGACGTCCTGTCTTTTACATCAAAGCTGGGACAGACCTCCATAACATCCATTCCAATAATTCCTCTCTTTGCTATTTCTTTTAACAGATAAATCGCATCTGTACTGTTCAAACCCATTGGAACCGGAACAGAAACACCTGGAGCATAGGCAGGATCTAAACAATCCATATCAAATGAAACGTATACTTTCTCGCTTAGTCTATTTAGTACACAATTTGTAACTTGCTTGATTCCCTGCTCCCTAATGTCAAAAGGAGTGATTACCTCTAAATGGTATTTTTCAATATTATCCAATTCTTCTTGCTCTGAATTTCTAATTCCAATTTGAACACTAGATTTGATTTCAATATTTGGGAGCACGTCATTTAGCACAGAACCATAGTTGTTTGTAGTTGAACTTACAAAGTCAGGATGGGCATCAAAATACACCAAAGAAATTTTTCCATGTTTTTTTGCCAGGGCATTAATTATTTGTCGAGTAATGGAGTGATCACCTCCAATTGAAATAGGAATTTTTGATGATGCAGAAATTTTATCAAAAATACTTTCAATCTGAGACCTAGTGATGTTTCCAAGGTCATGAACCTTTTTTTCAGTCCCTTGAAATGGACGTCCTAGCGATATTTGTCCATCCCTTTCATAGGAGTCGCGCAGATTAGATATTTGACGAATTTTAGATGGTGCTTCTTCTGTTCCTTTTCTTAACGCATGGGATTGTGATTCATCAGGAATGCCAACTACCACAAATTCCGATTGTTCAAAATCCTCAGTATTTGCCCAACACATCTTTTCCATTATAACTGGTAAAAAATAATAGAATTTGTGCTTTTGGAAATCCTTTGGTAACAGGTAAACGGCGTAACCCTTTTTTCACAGAACTCTGAGAGATTACCTCTCTTGCCAGGTCAAAGACCTGTTTGCCATTTTTGTTCTGCAGGGCTACGCAGCCTATTTGATATATTGGATGTCTAGCGACATCAATTAGATTTTGTAGCGGAGATATATAACATCTAATGCAGTAATTTTGAATATTTGTTTAATCAGGATCTCTTGATCCATTTCAGATCCTAAATACCTTAATTTCTATGGATTGATTTTATGTTTTGAATTTGAAATATCAAGTATTTGTACCAGTACGGATTCTTGGATCAAAATATCCGTACAGTAAATCAGCAATAAAAATACTGATTAAGAAAAATACTGTCAAAATATACGTAGAGCCAATAATTACTGGTAAATCCATTACAGTAATTGCTTCAAAGTATAGACGTCCCATACCTGGCCAATCAAAAACAGCTTCTGTGATTATTGCGCCACCAAGGGAGCCTGAAAGACTCAGAGCCAAAATTGTAACTATGGGTGGAGCTGCGTTTTTTAAGGCATGTTTGTAAATAATCTTCTTTTTGCTAATTCCCATCACTTTCTTTGACATTATAAAATCCTCCTGCATGATTCCTATCATAAAATTTCTCACAAGATAAGCCCAAGCTCCAAACCCAATCATTACAATGGTAATTAGCGGTAGTGTCATATGGTAAAGTAAAGACATGATGTAGTCCGGATCAGTTGAGGGGATTGGTGGAGTAGCTCTTGCTGGGAAAATCTGGTAAACAAAGGCAAATAAAAATATCATTAACATTCCAACCCACCATACAGGAAAACTAGAACTAATAATTGCAAAGCTAGAAGTAAGTCTATCAATAACCGAACCAACTTTACTTCCAGATAATGCACCAAGGAAAATACCAATAATTGAAATGATTATTGTTGCTGTGGTAAACAACAAAACAGTTCTAGGCAATTTCTCTAAAATTATCTCTTTGACATCAGAGGATCCTGCATCACTTGTAAGAAATGTTGCACGACCAAAATCTAGCAGTAGAATCTTGTACATTGTCAAACCAATTCTTTGAGGAGAGTACCAGGGTTCATCTAATCCTAAAATTAGTATTCTTTGATCAATTTGACTCTGAACAAAGGTTTCAAACTCTTCAGATGAGGAAAAGCTATTTGCAATGGAGGGATCTTCTGTAATCTCAGCTCTTACTTGAAACACCACTCCTTGCTTGAGAATGATATCCATATTGGATCCAACTAGAGCAATGGTAACAAGCAAGGTAACCATTAAAACACCAAACATTGTGACTATTCTAGTCGCAACGTATTTTTTTAACGCCAACAACCTCAAATAATAAAATCAGTTTATAACGATTAATTTTAAAATGGATCTTAAATAATTTGTTAATACATTCTTACCTACTACAATCAAAATTTTGAATATTTTCACCACTCAAATTATTGAAAAATCTAATTTAGTAGGTCTTGATATTATTTTTAGTGAAAAAGACCACATTTGAGCCTGACAAGTTGGCGTTGACTAAAAAAGAAATTCTTGAATTTTGTGACAGGGTTCTTGAAAAATGGAGTGGAAATCCTTCAAAAAACACCAGTAAAATTTTAGCTATGAATGCTGTAAAAACCAGTATAGTTTGGACTGATGAAGAATCACTCAAAGCCATTTGGGACGAGATAATTTCTTGGACTTTTGAACTACTTTATGAAAACGCCTTAGCTCAGGGAAAAGATAACGAGGTTAACTGGTCAAGTGTAATGAAAAAAATAAAGAATAAAAAATAACTGCAGGAAAAATATTTTATGAGTGCAAACACAATTCGAAAAGCAAAAAAACTGGTTGAAAGTGGATGTATTGAAAAAATTGATGATGATCTTTATCAAATCAAATCTTCATCTGATCCAAACAAATCGTACTTTGTTACCTCCGATACATGTGAATGTCAAGGATTCAAAAATTTTTACAAGTTTCATCATGGAAAAGGACTGAAAGCAAATTGCTCCCATCTGGAGGCAATGCGAATTTTCAAAAAAAGAAATTAAAATTTACCTTAAATTTTTAACGTCAATTTTCCCAACTAGAGTTTTATTTTTATTAATTATAATGGGTCGTTTAATGAGGCCTGGATATTTTACCATAAGCTTTATAATTTCGTCATCCGTTTTTTTGTTTTTTTCTAGGTCTAGTTCTTTGTACATTTTGTCTCTTTTTCTTAAAAATTCACTGGGACTAATTCCAGAAAATTTAATAATTTTTTTTAATTCAGGTTCAGAAAATGGCTCTTTGAAGAAATCTCTCTTTTGGATGTCTATTTTCATTCTATCTATTTCTGAAAGTGTTTTCTTACAGGTAATGCAAGACTGCTTGTGATAAATAATTGAATCAGATTTGGGCTTTGCCAATTTTTTTGCTTTACGAATTATAAAATTTAGTGTTTCTTTTGCCTTTTAGAGAATTTGTGCCTAAATCCACACAATATTATGATGAATCTTGATATTCAAAATAAAAAAGAGTATGCTGTCAAATACAGCAAATTGTCTTTTTAAAATCATCTGTGTTTCTTTCGAAATCACATTCTTTGCAAACATGCCAGCTCCTTCTTCTTAGAATAGAAAAAGAGGATTCATAATTAACAGAATACATCTTCCCTCCACATGAAGGGCATGGCAAAGGTATATCAATTTTCATCAATTCGATTACGGAAATTTTGAATATAAAATCCGCGTAGAACTGATAAATCGTTCATTAAGATTATTCAGAGCTGTTAACTTGAATAATCTGGGTACCGTTGACTAAAAATTCCAAAACGGCTCCATTAATATTTACAAAAAATATTGATTCCCTAAAGTCCACTTTAACATTTACTCCATCTACACTTACTTGAATTGGATATTCTGCGGTGTCCTGATTCAGAGGCTCGCTTGTAGTTCCATTGTATAACTCGACACTTTCATCCAATTTTATTTCAGTACTGTTATCTGAAGTCTCACCAAAATTCTCCATCATGTTCCTGTTAATGGATATTTTATCCAAAAAAGCCAATTGAGCCTCTTCAGCAGTTCCTCCATTTTCTAGAATTTCGCTTCTTAGACTATGTCCTTCTAAATACAAATTTTTTGTAAAATTCAAGTGCTGCACAATAGTGTCTCTTACCTCCTCATCCAAACTATTGATATAGTTTTCATATTGAGGGCCTGAAAAAATTCCATAGCCAGGATTATATTTCTCAATGGCCTTCAAACGTGATTGTTCAGCAACTTTTTTTTGCTCTTCTATGTATGCTTGTTCTTGTGTTAATTTTTCAACAATTTTTTCATCCTCTAAATATTCTTGGTATAATTTTTGATAATAATTGTAGAGAACTAAACCGAGGGGATTTTTATCAAAGTCTTCTGGAGTAGACTCAAGGTATTTTTTTGCCTCTGGGGTTGACAATTTTTCTTTATTTACAGTTGTTTGTTCCAATTCTCCTTTAACTTGGAATTGAATACTAATGATTCCTGTTTTACCATCTGACGTGGTAGCCACTATGTTTACAGTGTGAATTCCTGGAATTCTAGCGTGTTTACCTAGTTCTACGTTAAACTCTCCTGTCTCGCTGGTTGAGGTAAATAATGACTGGGTGCCTGACCTAATGTATACACCGGCTTGGTGTACTGGCTTAGCGGCATGATCAATTATTACACCTGACACAATTGGTCTTTCCCCAGAGTTTATGGGAGTATTCTCTACACTTGCTTGTATTTGCAAATCCCATAATGTGGCCTCTGAATTTGAGGCTAGAGGGAAAAGAAGCAAAACTGAGAAGAATACAAAAAATACTTTATTTATAACCACAGAAAATGATTTTGATTTTTGTTGTTAAGAGAAGGTATGAAGAAAAGCTAATTTTTCTTCAATTATTTTTGAGCAAATTTTCCCATCTAGTTCTTAAACTACAAAATTAACCAGTAATCAACAATTGGATTTAGAAAAATTTCGAAATGATGTTAATGCTGTAACTGATAGATTATCAAGTAAACTCTCCGACGAGGATTTGCCAAAACTAAACTTTGTTCGCCAACAACTTATCGAAATGTATAAAAAAAATCTAGTGAAAATTAATCATTCTGTTTTAGAATTAATCTGTGCTTCTGAGTTAATTGCAAACGGGTATGCAGTTGAAGTTGAAAAGAAAATCTCAGACATTCTAGTATGTGATCTTTTTGCACAAAAAGGTGATGGCGATACCATAATTGAGATAGAGACTGGTTTTACTCCACCCGATCATGCAATGGATACCATAGATTATTCAACAGCACGAATAATGAGTAAAATTGCAAGATATAGCAAATACTGCTCAAAGTTTTCTCTGGCAACTCCCGTTACTGGAATTATTCCTATTCCCAAAATCTTTCTCATTCCCCCCAATGCCAGAAAAAAAGAGGATATAAAAAAAGTACAATATTTATGTGACCGATATTACAAAAATCCTCCCATCAATTATGATGATATTTTAAATGCAAGACTCCATTCAATTTACTTGATTAATGTTGACAAAAATTTTGCCAAATCTTTAGATCCACAAGGGTATGTCGATCTTACAGAAAAATTACTCGAGAGAAGCAAAATCAGTTATTAAACATCCAAAAAATTCAAATCTATCGATTTTTAATTAATATCAGATATGATTTGTGGTTCTTGTGAAACTAGGAAACACTTTGAGTGTATTGATTGTGTAAATAACCATGATACTCATCTTTGTAGCTGTGATTGTCATGATGAAAATACGCCTCCACACCCAATGAACAAGCCTCATTGATTTTAGTAAACAATGAAATACAAAGAAAGATAACAAACAATATGGTCGCTGTAATAATAATTCCACTAAGCATTGTAGCCATTTTAGGAATTACAGGATATTTGATATACCGTTATGTGATTTCCGATTTCTTGAGCAACAAATCAGTAAATGACACTCTAAAAAAATACAATATCAAAAAAACTCAATTTGAAATTATAAAGGAATACTATGAAGCTAAAGGTGATTCTATATCCTATAAAGAAATATTGCACTTGGTAAAGCAATACAGACGCAAAGAGCCAGAACAGTTTCTTGCCATGTATGATTCAGTAAGAGAGAAATCAAGAAGCGAGTAATTTTTCTAAGTTTTATGGTTCAACTGGAATTTGAATAAATGAGTTCCGCCCTCTCCAACTACCAGTGGTAGCCTTCCATCCCATGCTTGGGTTTTGAGCCATTCTAAGTAAAATGGATTTGCTGACAACGCCTCATTGATAACTCTAATTGCTTCTGCTTCTCCCTGTGCTTGGGCAACGTTTGCTGCAGCAATACCTTTTGCTTGTTGTTCTATTTGTCTTGCCTCTACTTCAATTCTTAAAAGATCATTTTCTGCCTTTTGTGCCTTTTGCTCTGCTTCTACTTTAGATTCGATTGCTTGAGAAAATAATACAGAAAATTGGAAATCCGTAATTGAAATGACCTGAGTATCAATGTTGTATACATCGAGACGTTTTGCAATTTCTGCTTCGATATCGCCCTTTACCTGAGGTCTTTTAGTGATCAATTCCTCTGCGTTGTAATTTGCAGTTACCTGTTTTACGACCTCCTCTACTGCAGGTTGGATGACCCTGCTTTCATATTGTAACCCTACTTCCTTGTATAGTGTGTTTACAGAATTTGGGTCAGGACTGTAGTTTACCGTCACCTCTGTGGATACAGTCTGAAGGTCTTTTGATGCAGAAGACGTAGATTTTACAAATTTTAAGGTTCTAACCTCCATGTTTACTATACTATCTTGGAATGGAACTACAAAATGAAGCCCTTCATCTAGTGGTGGTGAACCTACATCTACTGCACTCCAATGTAGTAAGACTCCCCTGTGTCCAGAGTCAACTATTTGAGCAGAAGCTGATGCAACCACTCCAATTATAATAAGAACAACAATGCCTACAATAACGCCTTTGGCTTTTCCAGTGTTCACATTCAAATTTGGCTGCTGATATTTAGACAATGTTAAAAGTTCTAAATTACCTTAATTATACCATCCCATTCTAAGAGTAAAATTTCTTAAATCCTTTATCGGTGGGAGTTAGTTCTATTTTTGGCCCAAGCATACCTTGTTTGTGCTGAATCTTCATCAAGCCTTGGTTTTCCAAACTTTGCAGTGCCACTTCTAATGGTTTGCTGTCAATTCCAAGATTCCTCTGGATAGAATTAAAATTTTTTATTCCTCGATTTAGTTCTCCTAAAACTAACATGTCTAATGTTTGCGGCTTCATCTCCCTTGGAATGTCTTCTCTGTCTGGTTTTCTTGAGGATTCTGTAATAGTTTCATTTGTTGATTGATATGGTTCTTGTGTAAATTGTTCAGGTGCTCCACGATTCTTTTCTTTCCATTTTCGTATTAATCTAGGGAGAATTCTTGATAATGGTATTACCAAAAAAAACACCAAATAGATCCACCCGATTCCGTCATGTTCCATGTAGATTATTTGATTGCTTCCTATTTCATCATTGTCTTTTAACCTCATTAGTTTGTGCGTAAAATTATCAAAAAATTTATGGTTAATTTTTTTTAAATTTTGTCCATATGTTATAACAACTTCATATTTTAACTATTACCAAATCCCAAAGATTCAGCCTGAGATCGAATCAAACATGAAGATTCATAAAGCAAAAAAACTTCCTATCGACAATTTATGGAGACATCAATGGAGTACTTTGGAACATTGGAATATGTTCTTGACAAATATTCAAAAACTTGGAGCTGGAAATTAACAGGCAAACGTGCCGTTAACATGATTTCAAAACTTGTGCCTGAGGCATGGTATGGTGAAAATATTGATGAGGTAATTGTTCCTGATGGCATCGAAAGTGTGAAACAACTAAAAGCCATGATGGATAGATATCCCTTAGAAATTCTATCCAAATCTGTTTGGCAGAGAAAGGTTTTCAAAACTTTTGCCCCAAAACCTTCCCTCCCACCCATAAAACATAAACTCCATCGTGCCAAAGCTGCTGAGCAATTTAGGGGGAAACTACTAAATTTCCAAAAAGAGGGCCTTGATTTTTTACTAAAATCATCTGGCAATGCCTTGCTTGCCGACGAGATGGGTCTTGGGAAAACTGTTCAAACCTTAGCTTATGTTTCAACAGAAAAACAAACCTTTCCAGTTCTGGTGGTTGCCCCCCTTGTTACCTTAAAAAACTGGGAACGTGAAATTGCTAAATTTGTAAAGAAAAAAAGCCGAAATGGAAGAATTATTGAAAATGAATCTCCATCCTCTACAATGGTTAGGACCGGAAAATTACAAGAACTTCCAAAAACAGATTTTTACATTATTAATTACGAGTTACTTTTAAAACGATTACCTGATTTATCAAAATTAAACTTCAAAACTCTTGTCTGCGACGAGGTCCAAAACCTTCGTTCAAAAACTACTCAAAAATACAAGGCCATAAAAAAACTAGCTGCTCTACCTTCAGTCTCTTACCGAATTGGACTCTCAGGAACCCCCATTTATAATCGGGGATCGGAAATCTGGCCAATAGTAGATATTTTAAAGCCTGGTTTGCTTGGAAACTTTAAAGAATTCTGTGAATACTTTTGTTATGTAAATGACAAAGGAAAAGCTATTGTTCTTGAGAATAAAAGAGCGTCATTAAGAAACGAATTACAAAAACATGTTATGCTTAGACGAAAAAAATCTGATGTCCTCAAGGAGCTCAAAGATAAAGTCCGTTACAAAGAGGTGATAGAAGCTGACACTGATTATTATCTAGAAGAACTAGATAAGATTTGGGCCAAGTTAGCAGAAGAGCAAAAAGATGCTGAAACTGCGTTTAAAAAATCTGCCTCATATCAAAGAGCCATACAGAGCGAAAGGCAGGTTGCTGGAATAGCAAAGCTTACTCACGTAATTAATTTTGTAAAAAATATTATGGAAATTGAGGAGAGTGTAGTTGTATTTTGTCATCATAAAGTAATTCATAAATTACTTCATGAGCGCCTTGCAGAGTTTTCACCAGTTTCAATAATTGGTGGACAATCCGATAATATACGCCAGGATCAAATAGACCGATTCCAAAAAGGCGAATCAAAACTCATGATTGCAGGCATCCGAGCAGGAAATGTTGGAATTAATTTAACTCGCGCAAAGTATGTTATTTTTGCTGAATTGGATTGGAGTCCAGCAATACATAGACAGGCCGAAGATAGGTTGCATAGAATTGGTCAAAAAAATACGGTATTTGCATATTATCTAATTGGAAATGGTACCCTGGATGATCATGTCGCAGACATTTTGGTAGACAAAAGCTATGAAATTGATTCCATAATGGATGATAAAGCAGATTCGTACGAGGATAAGGACAAGGCTAAACTAATTTTAGCACAAATTCACGATAAGATTAGCTCAAAGGGATTAAACCTCTAGTTTATCTTTAATTTTTAGCAGATTGGAAATAATGCCATCTTTTTTCTCGTCTGAGATTCCTTCTAACCCCCTAACTTGCTCAATAGTTTCCTCAATGATGGACAAAATCTCTATTTGTGGTTTTTTTATCTCTGGTTTGTTTTGAACACCTTCAGACTGGGCTTTTTTAATTTGCTCAATCCCTTCAGGTAAAATCTCATATATCTTTACCAGTCCAGTCTCATTTCTAAATGGTGACATGAGTACTAGTTGCCTTTTTCGCAAATCTTCTATTTCATTTTGTATTAGGTCTTCTGACAATAACAAAAACGATGATATTTTTTCAAGGCTCTGAGATTTTATCTCTAAAATTCTTAAAATTTTGATCCACATAGGCATTTGAGTATCCCAAAGAAAATGCCTAGCCATGCTGGTTATTGAAAAGGATCCATCGGTGTTCAAGTCAATTAACTTTCTCTCTTTTAGCGAGGCTAACTGATCTAGAATTCTTCCTACTCCAAGTTTTTTTAATTCTGATTGGCCAATGTCTTTTTCGTCAAACCTTCCATTTCCTTTTATTCCCAAATACAAAATTTGCAAATCTACAATACTTAATTTTGTCATTGTTTGTTTTTAGAAGGTTTACGGTTATCATCTTTTCGACTTGCAAATTATATGTGGATGTATGTTGATTTGAAATATGGTCCAATACCAACTTCCAAGACTACCTTATGGTTATGATGAACTTGAACCATTTATTGATGAACAAACAATGATGATTCATCATCAAAAACACCATCAATCGTATGTTGATGGATTAAACAAAATACTAGAAGAAATATCGGGATCTTTTCATCCTCAATACATAACATCTATCCTTTCAGATTTACAATCAGTTCCAGAAATCGCAAGAAATAAAATTACTTTTTTTGGGGGTGGATTTGAAAATCATAGATTATTTTGGGAGATAATGAATCCAAATGGTGGAGGGAGTCCTTGTGGAAAATTGGCAAATTCAATTGATGTGTATTTTGATAGTTTTCAAAAGTTCAAAAAAATCTTTTCAGTTACCTCTTTGTCAATTGAAGGAAGTGGTTGGTGTTGGTTAGTTTTTAATCAAACTTTCAATAAAATTGAGATTATGACAACCAAAAACCAAGACAGTCCGTGGATGCAAAACAAAATACCCCTTTTGGGATTAGATTTGTGGGAGCATGCATATTATCTAAAATATCAAAACAAAAGAACTGATTATGTAGAATCCTGGTGGAACGTGGTAAATTGGGATTATGTATCTAATAGATTTTCAGAACTATCTGAATAAGTGTCTTATTTGAAAAATTTTTTCAAACTAAAATACAACTTAACAAATGTTTATTTTTATAAAATAATTGAAACAAATTTTCAGGTAAAAAAGAGGTTATTTTATGTGTGAGGAAGTTAATACATTATGATGACCCATGTGTATGTGCTAAAAAAAGAAGGATTAGAAGAAGAAAAAATCAAGCAAGCCTTGGACATACTTTTGGAAACCAAATTCAAAAGTGAATTTAGAGAAATATCTACAATGGTATTGCCCAAATCGTTATCTGAGCCCATAAAAAATTGGGAGCAGTTTGTAATGAATTTCTGTCTAGACGTTAATGAGGCCTTTAAAACTTGGTCAGGATATTCAGAATTAACTCCAACCTCACCACAAAAAGCGTTGACTATCCTAAGACAGCTATCAATGAATAAAACTTCAATGACTCAATTATCTTATCTGTTGAATATTTCATATGTTCTTGCTGAGCAATTCAAAGAGATCTATAGAAGACTTTGATGATTTTTTAATTTTATAAAAAATCTAGTTCCACTGCTTTACGCTGTGGAGTAGAGATTGCAGAAAAGGATTTGCTAGATTATTAAAAAATTTCTAACCTTTACCAATTCTGAAAATAGCAGTACTGCAAGTTGGACATGTTCCCTTGATTGCATGTTTGCCATTTTTCATAGTGTATGGACCTGCGCCAGTGATTTCTCTTTTATCACGGCATTTTACACAATAACCAATTACCATGACGTATGTAGGCATGAGGTTATATTAGCGAGAACTTGTTAATTTTTTTTTACTATGAGGCAAATTACCGATCTCAATTTTTAGGCCGAAAAATATTTTTTTAATTTTCTTGAGTTATTTCGTGTCGGATTTTTAATTTAACTTGTAATAATCTCCAAAGTAACAGTGTTGGTTAATGCACCTTGATGTAACAAAGTGTCCCAAACAAAAATCTCCGCCTTAAACACTCCTGAGTCTTTTGGGGTCCATGATAAAGAGGGACTAAAACTTTGAAATTTAGTAAGGGAACCTGATATCCATCCTAATTTAACAACAACATCATTTTCATCTTTTATTTGAACAATGTATACAAAGTCCTGGATTGCATCTTGTGTATTAGTAATTTTTGCGGTGATCTGAACCTGCTGATTGACTAAAATATGCTCCCCCAGAGTCGAACCGCTGAGATTTACTAACCTCGCATCATTAACTACTGCTCTTTCTAGAGGCGAAATCCCAAATACAGGATTAATTACCATGAATAGCATTAGGAAAACTGCTGTAAAGATGACAAATTTTTTTATCACGTGTCTGTGAAATTTTTTTTGTTAATAAAGCCTTACTGCATATCTGTTCTCAGGCTTTTTTCGTACCTTTTAGATATTTTCTAAAATTTTAAACCGCTTATAGTGGCTAGTTATTTTTCCAGGGTTTAGGATTTTTTTAGGGTCAAAAAACCTTTTCAATTCTTTGAAAATTTGAAAATTTTTGTAACCATATTGTTTTTTGATAAACTCGGATCTGGCTATTCCATCTCCATGCTCTCCAGATATTGTTCCACCTAATTTTATAATCTGATCAAAATATATCTCAGAAATCTTATCCAAATTTTTTATTTTTTTTCGCTTTGAAATTATTCGAACATGAATGTTTCCATCTCCTGCATGTCCATACATGATAGTTTTAGTTTGAAATTTTTTGTTTATTTTGTCTATTATCAAAAATAATTTTCCAAGTTTTTTCAATGGTACAGTTGCATCTTCAATAATGTATGGAATTCGATCTTTAAATTTTATTGATTTTAAACTATACGACAAAGCTAAATTTCTATACCTCCACCACTTTTCAATTTCTTTTTCTATCTTTATTTTTTTTACAATTTTCCCCGTAGAATATTTTTTAAACCTTTTTTCATTTTCTTCAAGACTCGAGTCGTACTCTACAAAAAGTAAACACTTTGTATTTTTTCTAAATTTAAAATCAATGTTCTCTAAGGTTGTCCTATCTACAAATTCTAATGCCGAAGGTTTGGAATTTTTTATTATTACACAATTGTCTGCAGCATCTAGAACAGATTGGTATTCCACAACAAAAAGCAGTCTATTTTCAGGGATATTTTTTAGACATAACTTTGCAGATAATATGATTCCTAGAGTTCCCTCTGAGCCAACTAACAATTTGTGAGTATTTTTTATAGAATTCACGCAATCTAATCTATAACCACAAGAATTTTTTGATACTTTAGGAAATCGCTTAAGGTTAATTTGTTTTGTAAGATTGATAATTTTTTTCCCAATTTTTTGATCATCTGGCAAAGTAATTTTTTTGCCATTACCGTCAACAAATGTAATTTCTTTGATATTGTCGATTGTACTTCCATACTTCAAAGTCCTACTACCACTTGCATTGTTTCCAATAATTCCTCCTAGAGAACAAAAAGGGCCAATTGATGGATTTGGGGGGAAAAATTTTCCTTTTTTCTTTAGTTCTTGATCTAAATTTCCTTTCATGACTCCAGCACCTATCTTAACATAATTTTTTTCAATACTAATTGAATCAAATTTTTTAAATCAATTATAATTCCATCATTTAACGCACTTCCAACTAATCCTGTACCTGCTCCTCGTGCAGTAACTGCAACTCTATTTTTATTTGCAAATTTTACGACAGAGATTACTTCATTTTCTGTTTTTGGGATTACCACTACCTTTGGAATTATTTGATACAAGCTCGCATCAACTGAATAAAATTTTAAAATCTCATCATCCCCCCACACTTCCCCTGTAATCAAATTTTGCAGGGATTTTTGAATATTTGAAATCTTCATTTGTTATTTTGATTAAATTGGCACTCTATAGTAATCCCATCTTTCAGGATCAAAAAGAGTCACAAATTCCGCCTTTTCTTTGTCCACCCTTGCTCTTATCACATCCCTTAATGCAAAACTAGATAAAATCTTGAATTTTTTTGCAACGGCTTGCATGATAAACAAATGTCTCATCTCACTCCCTCCTTTGAGGCCCCAGTATCCCATTTTCAGTGCCAGTGGCTCAAGAAATATTGTGTTGTTGTAGCCATAGTTTTCATCTCGTATTTCAGGTCGTAAATGATATGTCTCTAGTGGTCCACCTTTCGCGAATCCTACAATTTCTCCTTTACAATCATTTAGGCGTAGAGTATTTAGAATAACATCTGGATTTTTTACTGAATCCTCAAATTTTTCGTTTGAAAATTGAAGAGGTTTTGGTAATTCCTGAAAAATTGAGTAGATTGATTTGATGAATTCTGGGTCTTTTCGAGTTGACATTTTTTCAATAGTAGGAATCAATTTTAAATTCTCATAAGCGTAATCAGCTTGAATAGTGATTTCCTGTTGCCGAATATTCATGAACTCAAGTACAGTGTCAAAGAAATTTTTTCTCATGTGTTTTGGAAGGGACTTTAAAATTAACTTACACATTTCAGTTTCTCTATTTAGCAACTCTTCAAAATATGCAACAGAGCTACGAACTATAAGGGATGGTCTCCATGCTAATGCATGTGCATTCATTTTTGCCATCTCCATGGCTTTAGCAAAATTTCCTAAAGTATACCCGCTAATTCTATCTACTACTGACAAATACCATCCAAGATACAAAATATGCTCTTGATATTCTAGATTATTTTTTGTCAGTTCCGAATTTTTAAAACAATTTTGAATTTGTCTTTCAGCATTTTCTTTTAATTGTCCACTCCAAGGATATGTAGTCCTTAAAATCAATACTTTTATGATTTCAAGGTCCAACCCTGCTGAGTCTAACAGTTGGCGAAGTTTTCTGTCCATTGAAATAAATTTTAACACACTTTCTTCATGAGGTTTGTCTACACTTTTTTTAGGATCAAAGTCATGAAACAACGCAGAAGCATACAGGTACTTAAAATCCTCTCGGGAGAATATTTTTGAAAGCTGTTTCATGTTTGCAGCTAGGAGGGTAACATAGGTTACCTCTAACTCATGATTAATATTGTGATATCCATAATAATCGGCTCCTAGACCTTGAGTTTCAAAAAGCTCTATGGTATAATCTAGCATTTCCCCATAGCAATCCTCGTCCAAGCCGCTTTCAACAGTTAGGCTTAAAATTTCATTTCTTAATGCGTGAGGAGTGGCAAATTCTTGCAATAAAGTTTGATCAAAACTGTTATTTTTAAAGATGTTCAGTTGAAAAGGACTGTATTAGTTGAATATCCTTCAATTTTTAATAATTCTTGTTTCAATTATGGGAAAGACTCAAAAGAATTACAAATTTTGTAATTCATAATGACAGTTAATCTTGAATTGCTTGAGAATCTCATGAAAACAAACCAAAGTCATTCTTGTCAATTTACTCTTCATCTAAACAAAAAAGATTATGTCTTCAACAATGTTTCAATTTCTAATTCACCAACACCTGTAAAATCTCCCACAACAAGGGGAGGTGTATATTTTTCTGAAAAGTTTGCATACAAAATAAAAGGAACTATTCATGATTTGTCTGTTGTTCCCTTGCTGACCAAAACCATGCTTGGTCCAAATACTGAATTTGGAGAAATAAAAATCACTACACAGCTTGAAACAGATAATCAAAAAAGAGATCTTTCTATTTATGCAAATTTAACAAATAGTGTTCAAGGATCCTCAAAGATTGAGCTAAATATGATTATAATTAAACTACAATCTAATTAGCTGACATTGAGATTCTGATCATATATATTTCTGTGTTGGATAAAATCTCATATGCCCTGTTGATTTTTGCCATAGTTTCATCTGGCTTTTCTTCCTTGCTTTTATCTGGATGTAATTTCTTGGCCAATTCCCTGATATCTTTTTTTTATCTCATATTGAGAGGCATCTCGTGGCACATCTAAAATTTTGTAATAGTCTGGCAGTGTTGAATTTTTTGCAGCCTTTCTAAATTCTGCATCAGCTTGTGAGGGTCTGGTATAGGTAAAATCCACATAATCGTCTGTCCAATCCGAATGATATTTTTCATAGGTTTTGTCTTTTTTTGATTCAAATTCTTCTTTGTCGTACATTGTCTTTCTTCTTAAGATTGTGTCTCGAGCAAGAAACAAAAAAATTGCCACAACTGCCAAGGCAAATCCACCAAACAAAATTATATTTTCCTCAGTTGTCAAGGGATACACCAAGTTTGAACTAGAATTCTCTACCTGGGCAAAAGTACTCTGAAATATTCCTAGGAACAGAAGGGTAAAAACCAATGTGTTTATTTCTTTCATTTTCTCTCTTATGACAATCTGAAATCTTCTTTAGTTGTATTTAGAACTACGTGAGTAATTGTATTGTCCACATTGGTCATAGCTGATAAGGACTTTACAAACTCACTCAATTTGCTTCTTTCCTTAAACTTGGCGATAATTACTGTATCTGTATTTCCTGTAATGTCATACACAGCGCAAACATTATCAATTTTTGATAATTTTTCTTCAATATCTACAATGTTTTTGTTGGCAACGACTTCTATAATTGCAGTTAGGTCATATCCTAGCTTTTCATGATCAATTAATGCGGTGTATCCTTTGATAATTTTTTCTTTTTCTAATTTTTTTATTCTTGATAGAATAGTTACAGTTGACATTCCTAATTTTAATGCCAGTTGCCTTGCTGAAATTCTGGCATCTACCATCAAGTTTTTTAAGATTTTTTCATCAATTTTGTCTATATCCATCATCATTCATTATGGTAAAAATACATTTAAATTTTAATAGATTTTTTGAACGTATATTTAATTTCTGTTCGAAATCGTGAATGATTTTTTCTAAAATTGTTTCAAATTTAAAACAAATGAATTCTATACGAGAATATGACTGAGATTTCAGATCTTAAGGCCAAAGGTGAGAATTTTCTTGAAAATGGGCAATATGATGATGCTTTGAGATGTTTTGAGGAAGCTATTGTTATGAATGCAAATGACCCTGATTTGTGGAATTTCAAGGCTGTGGTTTTAAGGAGTATGGGAAGACATGAAGAGGCTATAGAATGTTTCAATAAATCCTTGAAAATTGATCCACGTGACAAAAACGCTTCATAATTTAGATTAATTTGGAATGAATCTAGTACTATTGTCTTTCTGTTAATGAGAATTAGGCAGTCATATCATAATGGATAAATTTCAACCTAGATTTTTTAAATTTATTTAAATAAGGTTTATACAGCAAATTTTTTGTGACATTCACTACTCCTATAATCGAAATTGTAAATGTTGTGGCATCAGCTACCATAGATCAAAAACTAGATCTAATAAAAATCCAAGAAAAATTCCCTGATGTCGAATATCACCCAGAACAATTTCCAGGTGCAGTGTTTAGGTTAAAATCACCAAAAACGGCCACACTGCTTTTTAGAACAGGAAAGATGGTTTGCACAGGGTCCAAGTCTGAAGAAATGGCAGTAAAAGCTGTAAATCTTGTGGTTCAAAAATTAAGAAAGGGAGGAATTAAAATTAAAAAAGATGCAGTAGTTACCGTTCAAAATATTGTGTCCTCTATTAACTTGGGAGGAAGAGTCCATTTGGAAAAAGCGGCAAGAACCGTTCCACGAAGCATGTACGAGCCTGAACAATTTCCGGGCCTAATTCACAGAATGGTAGATCCTAAAACTGTGATTCTAATATTTTCTTCAGGAAAACTGGTTTGTACTGGGGCTAAAACAGAGAAGGACGTATATCGCTCAGTAAACAATCTGCATAACTTACTTGAAGAGAAAGATTTGATGTTATACGACTAGTTCTTCTTTTGAATTACCATAAAATCCTTCCAATTTCTTATTAAACACAACACTGTCTTTAGATTTAACTATCTGTTAATCTATATTATAAACAGAGTGTTATCAGAAACGAATTGAATAAAGAATTAGAAACAATGCTCTCTCAAGCGTTTGAATTATGTGAGGATGGAAATCATTTGGAGGCCCTAAAATTATATGATTCTGTAATTCAGAAAGAACCCCAAAATATTGACGCTTTGATAAACAAGGCAGTAACGTTACAAGGTCTTGACAAAGTTAACCAAGCTATTAGACTTTATGACAAGGCTCTAAAAATTAATCCGAATAACATAGATGCTCTAATCAACAAGGGTTCTGCATTACATACTTTAGAAAAATACCTTGAGGCAATAATGTGTTATGATTTAGCTATCAAGATTGATAAAAAATGTGCTATGGCTCTAGCATACAAAGGTCTCTCATTAGGAGAGATAGGAAATCTGAACGATGCAATTAAACACTTCAAAAAAGCCCTATCAATTGATCAAGATTATGACCTTGCAAATATCAGTAAAAAACTTGCTCAGGATCTGTTAAAAGATTCCAGAAAAAAATCTAAAACAGTGTGACATCTCCGGGAGCAGGCTCAAGATTCATTTCTTTTTTATGTGATTCAAAAAAATCTTTATGAATTGTATTTTGATGCTCCCTTAATTGCTCATAGTTTTCAAAACCTTCATGGCACAAGTAGCACTTTGGTTTATCCTCATCTATAAGTGGCATTACCATAAAGAATACTTAATTCCAGCATACTTATTTCTTAACTATCGCACAGTTAAGGAATATATCCAGAAAGAACAACAATATTTTATGTTAGATCAACTAGTACGTGATTCCAGGGCCATTGATAAGGCCATTTCAGGAGAAGAACTGTCATATGATGATGGCTTGGAGTTGATGAATTATGAAAATCTACACATTTTAGGTGCAGTAGCTGACCATTCACGAAAAAAATTAGTTGGAGACCAAGTTACATTCACATCATCTTATTACATGAATTATACCAATGTTTGTGCCGCAAGTTGCCAGATGTGTGCATTTTACAGAAAAGAAGGAGATGAGGATGCATATACGTTGAGCCCGGAGCAAATTGAACAAAGAGTGGGAATTGCAAAGGAAATGGGTGCAACTGAGGTTCATATTGTTGGTGGATTTCATCCACAACTTCCACTTGATTACTATGAAAACATGCTAAAATTAATTAAAAAAAATCATCCTGAATTAAAAATAAAGGCGCTTACTGCTGCAGAAATTTTTTTCCTAGCAAAACTAACAAAAAACTCTACAAAGGAAATCCTTTCTAGACTTAAGGAAGCTGGGCTTGACTCCATGCCGGGAGGAGGCGCAGAATTGTTCCATCCTGATATTAGGCCAAAAATTGCAAGGGGAAAATGTACAGGGCAAGAATGGCTTGACACTATTGAGGAAGCACATAATCTTGGAATTAAAAGTAATGTCACAATGCTTTACGGCCATATCGAAAAACCAGAACATGTAATTGATCATCTAATAAAAATTCGTGAATTGCAAAAAAGAACTGGAGGGTTTATCACACTAATTCCTTTAAAGTTCAGCTTGGACAATACTGAACTAGAACAAAAACATCTAGTAAACAATGAATGCTCTTCAGTTTATGATTTAAAAATAACTGCTGTTTCCCGTTTAATGCTGGCAAATGTTTTGAACAATATTTCAGTATATTGGGTAGCATATGGGAAAAAACTTGCCCAAGTAGCCCTTGCAAATGGAGGTAGTGATTTGGTTGGAACAGCTTTTTCAGAAGAAGTTTACCGTGCTGCAGGAAAACCTACCTCTTCTTCTATCAATGAACTTGAAATTATGGTAAAAGAAATTAACAGAGAGCCTATTCAGCGCGATACTTTCTTTAACGTAATTAACAAATTTTAGATTAAATATTTTTTTTGAATTAAAAGATTTGAAGCTAGGTTGTTGGCTTTTTTTCTTCTTTTTTTGCACTTCCTTTTGTTTTTTTTCTGGCTCCAAAGCTAATTAGCACCAACAAAAATCCCACACCTGTTAGAATGCTGGCAAGAATGTTCATGTCCTTATTTTCCTGCTCTTTTATAATGAGGTCTATAATTTCCTCTTCGGTCATTTCGGAATTTCCAGCTGGAATTGACGAATTGATACTTAGTAGAAGCGACATACCCACAACAAGCATTACCACGCCTCCACTAAGAATTTTTTTATCCACTAAAATCAACCTAATTCATACAAAGTTGAATCTTATCATATATTAGGAATATTGAAATTTTTTAAATGTTCTATTTTTCACAAAAATATCTGCTTGTCAAAATTTTGATCTTGACTTTGGATTAAATAAATCACTAAATTCTGAATGATGGAATACAAATCTAATCGTATAACATCAAATCTTTTTCTTCAAGTAAACTATGAAGAATATTTACTGAGCGATAAACATCTGCTTCTTTTTTTGCTCCAGTACAAACCAGTTTTCCAGAGGCAAATATCAGAAATACCACTTTGGGATCAATCATTCTGTGAATAACTCCTGGAAATTGTTCAGGCTCGTACATGCTTCTAGGTAAAGTCCGTGCGGCCCGCTCAAGATGAATTCTGCCCCCAAGGCTCACCGATGAGACAATGTTTTGCACAGTTACAACTGCATCTTTTTTAATTTTAATTCCACCTGTTCTTAATTTTTTAACTACCGAGGCTACTGCCTTTTCTGCTAGTTCTTTTGATTTTGAACCAGTGTTTACCATCTTGCCGGTACTGAAAAGTAATGTTGAGGTTTTGGGATTTTTGAGACGAAATACTGCACCTGGGAATCGTTCCGGATGATATTCGACATCAGGGAATTTTTCTTGGATTTTTATTAGATCTAGTTTTTGTTCTATGGTAGCTGATGCCACAACATTTACAATTTCCACCATTGGTTTAGAAAATGGCATAAGGAATCAAACTCAAGTAACCAAATTTAAAGGAATTTAACACGGGTTCAACGATACAAGTTATGGTAACATGTGAAAAGTGCTTTCATGAACATCATGATCAATGTATGGGAAAAGCAGGAATGTTTGATTGTGATTGCAAGTGTTTTAAAAAATAGTTTTTAGGATCATATTTGGTAATTGAAAACCAATCTTTGTTTTCATGTCTGGATGGGATTAGTTGAATCCTTCAGGAGGATTTTGAACAAATACATTACAAACAAGAGCATCTGTCTTTGAATCTCTGTATTGCACATTACATGTTACAAACCTTCCTTTAAGCGCTATTTCCAAGTCCACTTGAGTTTTTTTTTCATATTGTGGATTATCTGGATTGTCTATTTTTGCTATGATGATTTTTTCAGTTTTTCCATATTCTTCTTTGTTGTCTTTACGGTGGTGAGTGATTAATAGCTCAAATGCGTTATTTGATAAAAAAACAATAATCGAACCTCCTATCCCATCTCCCATTATTTTTAAAAATTTTTTGTAATATATTTACTTGATGGCTATGCTGAGATTAAAATCGGGAACAAGATTTTTTTCTTTGGCCATTTCAAAAAGTTTCTTGATTGATTCTTCGCCTTTATCGCCCATGTTTACTGTCACTTGATTAACATACATTTTTACAAACTTTTCAATCAGGTCGCGAGGTTTTCCTCGGCTGTATTGCATAGCATAGTCTATTGCGTCATTAAAGTTATCCAATGAGTACTCGATTGACGCTTGTAGATATTTGTCAAATTTGTGGATAATATCCATGCTTAAGCTAGTTTTCATTACATTGATTCCCAATGGAACTGGTAATCCATTGGTGGTTTTATCCCACCATTCACCAACATCTAAAATCTTTACATTACCTTCTTGTTCATATGATAACTGAGTTTCATGTATTACCAATCCAACCTCTACCTCTCCATTTTTAATAGCCTGTGGAATATCACTAAAATTCATTTCTATATAGTCAAACTTACCTATCATTAATTGAAGAAGCAAAAATGCGGACGTCATTTTACCGGGAATTGCAATTTTACAGTTTTTTATCTCATCTATTGTCATCTGTTTTGTGGATGTGACTATTGGGCCATATCCAATTCCAAAGCTTCCCCCACTTCTCAGAATTGTATATCCTGGAATGTATGCACAAGCATGAACTGAAACTGCGGTAACGTCTAGTTCAGGATTTGTAGCTTTTTTATTTAATTTCTCAATATCTTCAATGACATGGTTTACTTGAAAATCAGGTGAGGTCACTTTGTCGGTAAACATTCCATAAAACATGAATGCATCGTCTGAGTCAGGAGTATGTCCTACAGAAATTTCCACATTTGGGTTCTAAAAGTTCATTATAAAAACCAAAACTTGATAGATATAGAGGCATTAATCGTTTTTCTAATATATGGAGATCACCTGCTAATAATATGAATACCCTAGAGGCCTATGAGAATGACATTAAACTGCAATCAGAATTCTTGACAAATTTTAAAAAGCAAAAACCTTTGTCAGTCAACCATCAAAAAAATATAATTTTCACTGGAAGTGGGGATTCATTGGCTTCAGCACAGCTTGCAGAAGTTTTTTCAAATCTCAGGGTGAAATCAATGGATCCACTAGATTTACTCAAAAACAAATCCCTTACAAAAAATAAAACAGTTTATTTCGTTTCAATTTCTGGAAACACCATTTCAAATATCAAAGTTGCAAAAGTCGCAAAAAGGGCAATTGCCATAACCTCCAAACCCAAAAGCAGACTTGTAAAATCTTGCAGCAAATCTATCTTACTTCAATCTTCAAATTCTGATGTTTTTACAGCCGGAAGTATCAGCTTTTTAGAAAGTGCCTTAACTTGCATTTCTCTGGTTAGACCAATTACTATTCCCAAAAATGGTGGGATTTTCAAAAAAGCATATTCTGATGCCAAAAAATCTAAAATTGGAAAAAGAATCTTTGTTCTTGGAAACATGCACACTTATCCTGTGGCAATGTACTGTGCGGCAAAATTTTATGAGCTTCTAGGGTATGATGCTCATTTTGAACGAATTGAACAATTTTCTCACATGGAGTTGTTTTCAGCAAAAAAAGGCGACACAGTAATAATTTTCGAAGAAAAAAACAAGCATAATTTACAGCTTGTAAAAAATTTGAAAAATGTAGGCCTTCATGTAATTCACCCAAGTTTTAATTCTAAAAACAAAATTTCTCAAATTATTTACTATACCTTTTTTTCACAACTATTACCATTTTTTGAGGCTAAAAAAAGAAAGAAAAAAGATTGTCACTTTGTCTTGGCAAAAAAACTTCGAAATGTTAGTGATAACATGATCTACTGATCTAATTTTTCTCACAAGATTTAATAGCTGAGCATCTCGGTTTTTCGAATATGGTAAAATACAAGTCAACAACTGAAGTCCTAAAGATTATTAAAAATAAAGAACAAATTCGAAACTTTGGCGTTATCGCACACGTTGATCATGGGAAAACAACTATGAGTGACAGTTTGTTGGCTAATTCCGGAATTATCGCCCCGTCTGCTGCCGGTAAAGCATTGGCAATGGATTTTGATAAGGAAGAGCAAGCAAGAGGGATTACAATCTATCAGGCAAATGTAACTTTGCACTTTACTCAAAAAGATACTGAATACGTCATTAACATGATTGATACTCCGGGACATGTTGACTTTAGTGGTAGAGTAATTAGAAGTCTTAGAGCAATTGATGGTGCTGTAGTTGTTTGTGATGCCGTAGAGGGCATAATGACTCAGACTGAGACAGTAACAAGGATGGCACTAGAGGAAAGGGTAAAACCCGTTCTTTTCATTAACAAAGTAGATAGGCTTATCAAAGAGCTTAGACTGACTCCTGAAAAAATGCAAGAAACTCTTGCGGCGGTAGTTTCTAACTTTAATCAACTTATAGAAACTTATGGTGAACCAGAATACAAAGAAAAATGGAAGGTTTCTATTCAGGATTCCAGTGTTACATTTGGTTCTGCTAAAGACCGATGGGCAATTAATGTAGACCTTATGAAAGAAAAAGGAATCTCATTCAAAGATGTCATTGACGCATATCAAAACGAAAAAGTCGATGAATTAGTGGAAAAGGCTCCATTGGCTGATGCAGTTTTGGGAATGGTCGTTAAACATCATCCTCCTCCAAATGTTGCTCAAAAATACAGAATTCCTAAAATTTGGAAAGGTGACCTTGATTCTGATATAGGCAAGGCACTTTTAGCATGCAGTGATGATGGACCAACTATCATGATGGTTGTAAACATGGTCCTGGATCAAGCTGCAGGTCCTGTTGCAATTGGTAGATTGTTCTCTGGAACAATCAAAGATGGCCAAACAATCAATATCATCGATGCAAAAAGAGAAGGGCGAATTCAATCTGTAAACTTTTTCATGGGAAATCAAAGAGAACAAGTAGGGGAACTCGGTGCTGGAAATATTCCTGCATTACTTGGATTAACCGAAGCAAGAGCTGGTAACACTCTTTCATCAATCAAAGAAATGCCAATGTTTGAAGGAGTCAAATATGTTTCCGAGCCAGTAGTTCAAATTGCAATTGAACCAAAACATCCCAAAGATCTGCCTAAATTGGTAGACATTCTAAGACAACTTACGATTGAGGATCCTAATTTAGTTGTAAAAATTGACGAAGAAAGCGGTGAAACAATTGTTGCCGGAATGGGTGTTCTTCACCTTGATGTAGCTGTACACCGTATCCAAGATACAAAAATTGAGATTATAACATCTGAACCACTTATCAATTACAGAGAGACTGTAAAGGGAAGTTGCGAACCAATAATGGCAAAATCCCCAAACAGACACAATAAAATTTTCATGAAAGTGGAACAAATAGAACCAAACATCGCACAAATGCTTAGAACTGGGGAAATAAGTGAATTGAAAGATAAGACAGTAGTTTCAGATCTTTTAAAGAAAGAAGGATGGGATACTGATACTATCAAGAGGGTAATGAAGTTTGATTCCCGTGGAAATGTTCTAATAAATGGAACTAAAGGTGTTCAGTTTGTTCACGAATCTACTGATTCAATTAATTCCGGATTTGAGGATGTTATGAAAGAGGGTCCGTATGCCGAGAACAAATGAGAGATTGTAAATTCACATTTACTCATTTTGTTCCTCATGAAGATACGGCCCACAGAGGTCTGTCTCAATTAGGACCTGCGTCAAGACGTGCATGTATGGGTGCTGTTCTTACAGCAGGAACTACAATACTTGAACCAATGCTTGCCATCGAAGTCAGAGTTCCAACTGATCTGGTGGGAAATGTTGCAACCGTTCTTTCTGGAAAGCGCGGAAAAGTACTTGATATGCAACAAAAGGGTGCAAGCAGCATAATTATTGGTGAGATTCCAGCTTCTGAAACTTTTACTTTATCTGATGACATGAGAGGTCAAACTCAAGGAAGGGCTACCTGGAATACGTCCTTCAAAGCATGGTCTGAAGTTCCAAAATCAATGTTCGCAACAGCTATTGCCGATATTAGAAAGAGAAAAGGTTTAGCGCCAGACCCACCTGGAATTAGCGAGTTTATCGACAAGGAATAAATTTCAATTTTTTGAAATCCAAATTTCCAACTTTACAAAAATTTGTGCATCTTTCTAAACAAACAGACTCTTAATACTGATTTTTCTGTATACTCTCTACATAAAAAAGTCAAAATAGAGTTGTCACCAAACAACTAGCGTTTTTGGTCTTAAACTCTGACAATGGTTCAGGCCCCGAGGGGAAACTCAAGTCTGAACTAACACTTTTTTGTTTTTTTAGGGATAAAATTCTCTTTAATACGATCTTTTGTTCTTTTGAAATTAAAAATTTACCAAATTGGATTTAAAGTAAAATGTGTATCTTTTGAACAATCATCAGTTGATAAGTTATTTAAAAAAAATTAATATGTTGATTGATAAAAAAGCGCAAGCAATTTATGAAGAATTTCGCTGTGAGTTGGGAATCCATAAAAGAAATATTATTGATGCTCAAAAACTCCACCAGAATCTTTTAGATAAGAATCCATTTAGATATGAATCTCCTTTTTTAATATCTGCAGTATGCGTATATGCGATTTCTCAAAATATTCCCCAAAAAGTAACGCTTGAAGATATTGAAAATATCTCCCATATTAAAAAAGAAGATATTGTAACATGTTATAAAATGGTCCTAAATTCAGAATTAAGTGAATTTTTACAACAACCCGATGACGATGTCTTTCATTAATTTTTAAAAAAATCTTAAAGAAATGAACGAAATATCGGTAATCCTTTTAGCCAATTAGAAATCATCTGCGCTATAGGTCGGGAAGTAGGTTCACATAATGAATGGTCATAAGATCAATCAAAAGATCGTCCTACTTCTCTAACTTTTATTTACAAATTATAATTAAAAAAGGCTACGTAGTATTGATTATACTTTATGTCAATAAGTAGTGATATTTTTACTGAACATATCTATTTGAAATTAGGTCAAGCTATCTTTTAGGAAAATTAGTAACACAAATTTGTCATTTCATGTGGTTCATCGTCTTCCTCAACCGTGGTTTTTATTTTGGTAGATTTTACAGTGATTGAAATGGGATTATTGTATACTAAACTATATGTCGATTTTGAGCCAAATGAATGGAAGCAAATCTCAACCAGTCCTATCACTTTTGAAACTATCCAAGACAACGTATCTCTAGAAATAATGGCTACATCACAAATTTCATACCGTTTAGAATTCAAAAAAGGAGGAAAACTTAACCTCTTCCGAGTAGTTGGAAAATTCCGCCTTACTTGGGACGATAAGGACATTGTCAGTTAAACAAAAAAATCTAAAATAATAAAAATGAATTTAATTTCTAAAAGAGATATTGTCATTGGAAGTAAAAGTAAAACAAATCCTCACAAATTTTGAAGAAACCTCTTCTGAAGATATTTTAGAAATTTTGAATCAAATTCAAATCAAATTTCAAAGCCAGATTACTCGAAATTACCTCAAAGGAAAATTGGTGGTAATTTCTGATACTACCAGTGAAAGCGAAAAGAAAAAACTTTGCAAAAATCTTAGTCCTTATTTTGATTGGTATTTACAAGGACTGTAGATTTTAAGACCTTATTCAAATTCTTTTATCTTTGATCTGGCTATTTTTATCAACAGCAAATCATTTTTTACCGCTGCTAAATCTCCAACTAAATTAAGATAATATTCATGACCGGTATCTTGGGCCTTTTGGATATCTGTTTCATAAGATGTAAGAGCTTTTTCTAAAAATGGAATATTTTCATTTAATGTGTTTACTAATTTAGTTTCAGGAAGACTCTGTTGAATTTTTTGAATGATTTCATTAATTTTAGGTATTGTTTTCATTGCGGCTTGCCGTAAAATTTCTCCAAACATGCCTGCTGAATCTTTTATTTCTGGACTCTTATCTATTGTAATCAGTCTTTTTTTGTAGTGAACTAAGGATCGTAAAATAATTTCATAACCTCCTTCTTCTTTTAGATATATGGCTCCTAACCAAATTTTATCAGACAATTTCTAGGGTTTGATTTTTACATTATTATAATTTCTGAATTATTTTTCAGAAATTTTGGCATTATAGTTTCTTCTTTTTACAAAGGGAGCCGCGTTCTTTTCTGTTTGTAATGGAGGATCTTTTTAATATTCATCACATATCAAAATCTTCTTGAATTGGTGGTTGTTCTCTTTCAATCAAGTAAAGTAAAATTCCAGCCGTCATTATACCTATACCCATTAAACCAACAAAGGTTCCGCCATGCTTTACTAAACGCAGTGATTGGTCTAAATTTTGATCACTCTGAATTGAATAAAACAATACCAATCCAAAGATTATCATTATTATTCCCGAGATGGTTATAACTGGGCCAGCTTTCATGCCTTGATTATTTCTTGAGCACCTAATAAACTCCAATATCTTATTACCTAAAAATTTTCTTACATTGTTATTGGTGTATAAGACAAAAACAGAAAACAATTTTAATAAAATTCACTTTAGATATGGTATGAATAAATTTTATTTTGTTTTTATCATAGGAGTATTAATTTCAATTCAACTTTTTGAGAATGTGTATGCAACCACATATGATATTAACATGCCATCAGGATCTTCAAGTCCTGATGCCCCATATTTTTGGCAAAATGAAAAAACAGGTTCCGCAACCGGGGATATAGAAATTTTAGTAGGTGATACAATCGTCTGGAAAAATGGAGGTCAAGCAATACACGCTGTCGAATCGGGGACTGTAGAAGATGGAGCAGACGGTATTTTTGGTGTGACTGATTTAGCTCCAGGAGAATTTTATAAATTCACATTCACTGAAAAAGGACGATATCCGTATTACTGCTTTATTCATCCATGGATGATTGGAGTTGTTACGGTAACCGATATTGGCTACAAAATTGTTCCAGACCTAGGAAAGGACGTAGGTGATGGTCTTAAATCATTTAATGTGGATTATCAGTATAGTGGAATTATATCTAAAGCCAGAATAAATGAAGAACAAAAATCAATTACTTTTCAGCTGATTAGTGATGCTAAATCAATTGACAAAAATCTAATAATGTTGCTGCCTCCCGAACTCATTGAAGGCCCTTACGTTATTTTTGTGAATGATAAAAAAAATCTACATTTTGAATATATCCCAGGCGATGATGTAAATACTATTGAAATAGAATTATCTGATAACTCAAAGACACTTACCATTGTTGGGACAAAAATAGTACCTGAATTTGGGGTTTTATCTATAATAGTTTTTGGTGTTGCCATTACTAGTATAATCTTCATCCAAAAATCAAAGATTAACCTAAAGTTCTAAATTATTAACCTTGTAAACTAATTTATTTTTATTTTGATATAACAATTTCAATAGATTATATTTAGTAAATTTATCTTTTTATTATTGGCAGTAAATAAAATTGATTTACTAAATATTGTAGAAGATATCATAGATTTAGATCCAAAAATGAGGTTTGCAGCAATTATAGACTCTAGAGGTAACATACGTGAGGCAATAATGAAGAGCGGTAAAACATCTCTTAAATCCCAAAAAGAGGAAGAGCATTTCTGCAAACAGGTTACTCAAAGAAGAGCCATGAGAAAAGAATTTGACAAATCCTTAGGAAAGGTTCGATATGTGCATGTAGAAAGAGAAAAAGTAACACAAATGGTCGTGTATACCAAACGAAATACTTTGTACTTTACAATGGAGCCAGAGATGCCAATAGATACAAAAATACGAATAATAACCCGCATCAAAAAAATAACTGCAGATCTTTAGAGTTTTGAAATTAAAAAGTTTTGATTTATCTGACAAATTTTACGAGTAATCAATTATGCGATTTTTTGTCAAAGCTTTACACTAATATTGATTTTTTTTTAATCACTCTTAATGCCAAAACCAAAAATTTTGATTGATGAGATGGATGATGGATGGGATGAGAAACTTCAGCAAATGGGATTTGATGCATATAGCGTAAAAAAACTACGGGCTGGAGGAAAAAAATTACGTACTGATTATTCTGTTATCAACTATGCTCGGGAAAATGATATGATTTTAGTCACAAGGGATACGGAAAGTGGCCAAGCATGCGAAGAAAATAACTTGCCCTATATTCTATTAGACAACGATGAAATATTTAAAATTGTGTTAGAAAAAATTAATCAATTATAAATTATATTATTTTCAAATTTGTAAGATCAATTTAATTTTTAACAACAGAATATTTCTCTAAAACCATTTTTTCTCCAGTTGATTGTATTTCTGAGGTTAGTTCATCTAGTATTTTTAATCCTTCTAAAATATACTCTTTTTTGATTTCTTTATTTTGTAATTTATGTTTTAAAACGAATTTTTCATTGTTTACAAAACTCAAAAAAGATACAGAATTTCCCATATCTAGATTAATGAAAAATTCTACGTAATCAGAAATTGTTCTAATTCCCATGATGATTGATATTCTTTCTAATATTTTATTGAGGTGATTTTTTTAAAATTTTGTATTTCTTCATTCAAGTTTATTTACAAATTACAATCATAGAATTTATGGAAAGCTGCGATCGAAGAACAAGGGCTTACAAGAATGGAAAGACATTTGATCAATGCCGAGAAATTGCTGAATCTATGAATCCTGATTTCAGAAAACAAATTGATCAAAAAGGGAAAATCTTATGGACTGAAATTTTGAATCAAGTAGATCACGATGAGCTAATTTACAAACTGACCTTGAAATATTTACGAAGAGATGGATATGATATAGGGAATTACAAAATTCCTGAAATAAAAAAATTCATAGAGTAGGGTCTATTTTGCAACTACCATCAGCATTTCGCAATTTTTTAGCCATAACAAATGGTGTAATAAGTAAAATTGGAATGGCAATTGCAATGAATAGCGTTTGCAGCTGGGTTAATGCAACAGTTAATGCAATTCCGCTTGCAGTACCTACAAAAACAGACAAGAAAGTACCTGCACAAGTTGGGCATGCGATAAACAAACCAGTGGCTGATCCAATCGTACTCATCCCTCTCTCTTTCCTTGAGATTGTAAAAGCACTTACTGCAATAGCAGTGTTTAGACCAACAAGATAAGATACTATAACTTGTAAGACAAGATTTATGGGAATAATTTGAAGACCTATATGTTCAGTCAGATACACAATAATTTTTGGCATGTATCCTGGACCATCACAACAAGGTGCCACAAATGCCGAGGGAATCGTTGCACCATAATGAAATGAGAAAGTTACTTCTGGCTGATAAATCAAGGTTCCAGAAATTAGGGAAAAGAAAATACCGTAAAAGACAAACGTTACAAGAAAAATTTTTCTTGATTTAGAATTCCAAGTAGTAAGAGCAATTATTGTAAAAAGATCTTTTTCTTTTCGTTCTACTTTTTCTCTGTGAAAAATGTAAAGGCCGTATGTAATTGCACCAAAGCATACCAGCAATATAATATAAAATCCAAACGCTATTCTTTGAATTGGCTCAAACGCCGCAGGTGTGATTAACTCAGGATCTTGATATCTTGAATAAATTAAAAATAAAATTGCCATAGACACAAACCCCAAGATCATTAATTTTCTACCACTTTTACTACTGACAGAATCCTTTTTCATTGGGTTGATTCTATCTCTATTGCATTAAATTCTATCTTTAAATTTTCAGTATAATTTAGATTAATTTAGGAACAAAAATATAGATAATTGCAATTATTTCCAGTCTTCCAAAAATCATCAGGAATCCTAGGCCAATCTTTGTTGCCGGATCGGTATCGAAATCAATTACTCCTGCAGAAAGCCCTCCTGTTGTTATTACTCCTGCCGATTCAAAAAATGCATTCTCATAACTAACATTCTCAATTGCAGCCAAATGCCCTGCAGTAACGAGAGTAATTATTGGAAATAGAGCCAGTATTATCAGGGTGGAATAAATTTCTTTTTTTGTTTCACTAGACAACTTCTCACGTTTTAGTTTACTGAATATATTTACAAAATTTTTCAAATGAAAAAGTCTGAATATTTTTATACCGCCAGCAGTTGAAAACCCGCACCCTCCAATGAACATTAACAAAACCAAAATTCCATGTGCTCCTACATTTAATTCTGACAGACTTTCTTGTTGAAGGCCAGCAGTAGTACTAGCCGATACGGAATAAAACGCGCTATCTAAAGGACTAAAACCCACTAATTCCCATAAACACCAATGTTGCACCAGTTAAGATTGCAAAATATACTAGTACTTCTTTTCCAAGTTTTGGGAGAAAGGAATTTTTTTCTTACGAACCCATAGTGAAAAGTAAACGGTAGTGCGCCAAGAATCATTGCACCCATCAACACTACCTCTTCTTGCCAAAGGAGATCATCTAAAATTGTTGAAGTTGGCAGAAAACCTCCAGTAGCTAATGTGCTCATAGCTAAAGAAAAATTATCCATTAGATTTCTTTCTTCACCAAAAACCCACAATAGTAACGCAACTATTACAATATACAACGCAAAAATTACCGTAATTGTACCAAACAGCTCTCTCATGTGTAACGTTCTACCAGAAATAAAACCTCTCATTGATCGAAGTTTTGATTCAGGATAAAACGCAGTAATCACAAGATAGATGAAACTCATTCCTCCTACTAATTGGGTGAAGCTTCGGTAGAAAGTGAAACTTTGAGGTAAGTTCTCAGGTTCATCAAACAAAGAAATCCCCCCTGTGGTAAATCCTGAAGCACTTGAAAAAAAGGCATTGGAAAATGCCTCTACAGGAGACGAATCAGGAGATGAGACATAAAGATATGGTGTCGTTCCAAAGAGGGTCAATAAGAATAGACTGGAAAACACTAGAATAGACGCTTGCCTAAGATTGAGGCTTGATTTTTCTCCATATGAATTAAGGAAAAATCCCGTTGCAAGCAATAAGGTTGTATTGAGATAGATTCCTGTAGCAATATCTGTCTCTGCTAGTAATGTTGCTACTATGGCAGGAACCAGAAGCAAAACTCCTGCGAATTGTAAAACGAAACCTAAATTTCCTAATATTGCTTTGATGGGAGGGCTTAGAAGGCGTGCTGGTTTTGTACTAGCATCTCTTATGGCATTTGCAATAGTTGCTTGAAAGATAATGCCCACAACTTGATTTTTTTTATTAAGAACGGGTAATTTTCTAATATTATTATCTCGCATTTTATGTAGTGCATCTTGTAAGGTTGCTTTTTCAAAAATTACAATTAATGGCGTTGTCATTACATCCTTTAATGTGGTAGCTTCTGCGTAAACTGTGTCATCACTAACTTTCCTTAAAATATCTTGATCAGTTACAATTCCGATAGGTTTCCTGTTTTCATCAGTTACAACAATGTCATCTGTTTCATAACGCTGAAGCATTCTTGTCGCATCTCTTGTCTGTGTATTTTGGTTTAGTAACAGGACGTCCTTGTCCATGTATTCTGCTACTGATTTAGTAAGTATGTATGATACGGCCTTTTCAGGATTGGTCGACATTAAGCTATCATTTATTGTTCATTTTAAATAATTTGGGGTGTATCTATTTTGATCTTTTGAAAAATACGCGTCCTCATTTGAAAAAACTAATTGATCTTTAAGGTGTAGCCACTTCAAATGCTAATTCTAGGCGCGCTTACGCATGAAAAAGTGACTATCCTGAGCATTCTTTGGTTATTTTTTAAAAGAGATCTAAATACCAAATACTTCAAATTAATTCTCATCTCTTTTTGATTTTCAATAGGCTTAAGTTCTTACAAAATTTCAAAAATTATGGATGATGAATTAACATGCACTGAATGTGGCAGTAAAATTAGTTCAAACCTCAGATATTGCCCAAATTGTAAATGTAATGTAGAATCAAAAGAATCAAAAAAACCCCAAAAATCAAGTGGCAGTCATAAAATTATAAACCATCCCATATGGGGAATACTTCAGCTAATGGTAGGATCCTGGTTACTTGTAATGGGAAGTGAATGGTATTTTCAAATTATGGGATTAGTTTTCTTGGGATTTGGCATTCATACTTTATACAAACATCACAAAGAGAAAAACCAAAAAAATACCTATCAGTGACGTATTGTTAGAAAAACTTGGGAAGTTCCTAAATTCTTTTTGTTTTCAACAACCTTAAGTCCAATCAGTACTTAGAAACATTATGGGCATACTGAACACTTTACGCAAGTTCTGTGTAATGAAAAGTGTTAGGGATAAGGCAAAAGAACCTGAAGAAAAGTAAAACTCAAATATACTGAATTTACGATTGAGAATCTGAAAGAAGCCTGACTAAATTGCCTTCGTATCTTACTCTATCTGAAATTATTTTTTGGGAAGGATTATAATTGAAAGGGTAAAAATTTTGTTTAATTTTTCAATACAAAATTAAAGATTCAGTTGAAGGTCGTTGGATGCATACACAAAAAGGCACTAAAACCGTATGGGTGGAGGGATAGCTTCCCACTATACTATTTTTTAGAAACAAATTTTTTTAAACATTAACATGATGACAAAGACACTCACATATCGAGTCTACACAAAAATCGTGTTTGTTCATTACACATTTGAAGCCAAATTTAGAAAGTGGCGTTTCTATCCAAGTCATTTAGAATAATTTTTCCTTTTGCAATTGAAACCTTGAGGCCCTTTCATTTTTTTATTTTTAAATAAAACTAATAAAAACTCGGGTGTGCTTAAAGATGAACATTCTGGTAAAAAATGTCTTTTAAGGCTAAACACAGAATAGAAATTCAAAGTAATTCCTATACGTCACCAACTAAACATTGAGGGAATTCCTACATGAATTTCATATTATTCTCAAATGCCGCTCCAAGAAATACTTACTTTCCTGATTTGGAACAGGTGACAATGTTAGGCATGTGACAATTTAACATCATTATGATATCAAATTCATAACATAATAGGTAAATATCACGAGTGTAAATTTCATACGGGTTGGAGGGTTGTTGGAAATTTACATTGAATTATATATTTTTTTAAATTTCTAATTTCAGGGAAAATCAATGCTCACTAACCCAAATAACAAATCTGTAAATCTTTCCTGCAGAATTGAAAAAAAGATTTATGATGAACTGGTAGCTGATGCTAAAAGGAAAGGAATCAGCTTAAACTCTTTAATGTCAAGCATGACAAAGTATCATGTCACTTGGAAAAGATATGCAGATGAAATTGGTTTTGTACCAATAACCAAGAGAATGATTGGTAAACTCTTCAAATATCTGGATAAGGACACCATAGAGAAAATAGCCCATGATCTTGGGGGAACAGTGCCTAGAGAACTGCTGTTTTTAACCTACGACGAGATGGAATTTGAAAATTTTATGCGAATTTTAGAAATTAACGCGTTACGTTTTGGTGCAGTAAAGCACACTCATGAAAGTGGTGTTCATGTTCTAAACATCCATCATGGAATTAGTGAAAACTTTTCTCATTTTCTTGGTTGTGCTCATCTAAGGATGGCAGATGATCTATCACTCAAAATGAAGATAACAAATTCTGACAGGAACATGATTTGCATGACCATCGAAAAACCAAAGTTAGACTAATTTCATGAAGCACAACAAATTCTAGTATATATCAAATTATTATCAAAGAATCAAAAAAGGTTGGAAAATTAGAATAAACATGATTGTAAATACATAATTTTATGAGTGTTTATAAGCATAAAATTACCACCTTAACTATTACAATGGATATTCGTCAAGAACAAGAACCGGATTATGAATCCGTTAAGATTGATTATGTTGGATTTGTAGATCCTTATGCCGTTGAAGGCATGGTTGTTCTTAAAACCACTGAGGGAAAAGAATTCCACATGAGGGCATTTTCAGGAGAAGTTGCGAAACATATTTCTAGCTTTTCTGAAACCTCTGAAGATTTTATTCCTTCAATTTACAAGATGATCGAAGAGATTTGTGAAGAGAGTGAACTACTCTTGGTTAAAGTCAAAATCTATGAAAGTGGTGAAGTTTTGCGTGCCAATCTTTACTTTACAGGTAAAAAAGATGTGGTTTTGAGAAATTATCGTGCCTCAGATGCCTTGGCTTTGGGGACATTTTACAAAATCCCTATTTTAGTTAGGAAAAATCTTCTTAAAACAAGCATGGAAGTATAATTTTACATCAAATTATTTCCTAAGAATATTTTTTTTGAAAAAAATACTCTCAAATTTTACATTCAATTAAGAAAATTTGTTAATTTCAAATTATTACTGGTCTTTGTTTAAATTTAGAACCTACAGCATTTATGCCAGCAATCAGTTCTTGTATTTTTGGATAATCGGATTTATTTTCTGATATCTCTTTTTTTATAACTCTTAGATAATGAAATAATTTTTTCACTTGCTTGTTTTTTTGAGTTTTTGATATTGGTGCATTTGATATATCTTTTAGATTACCTGAAATATCACAAAATTTTATTATTTTGGTTTTAATTGTTGAATTTTTTAATTGCTGTATATATTGAAGTTCTCTATCTCTTCTAGGTAGCTTAGAATCTTTAGTTAACGATAGGACCAAGACAGAAATAATATTTCCAAATATTTCATTAATTTCATCAAAAGTAGTATTGGTGTCTTCTATTATATCATGAAGCCATGCTGCACTTAAAACATCTGGGTCTGAAATTCCTAAATTTTTTAATCTATTTACCACCCCCTCTAAATGATCATAAAAAAGAGTAACACCATCTTTTCTTTTTTGATTTCTGTGTTTTTCGCTTGCAAACTTCATCGCTTTGGCAACAATATTTGTTGATTTTTCCAATAATACAAACAGGCTGGTCTGATATGTAGAGTTTTGTTCAATTTAGAGAATTAAAATGCTTCATAATTCGGCAAACTCATCATGTTTCAGACATAGCTTCTTTAATCATCAGCTATGTCAAAAGTTAGCTTATAATATTTGAATGGTGTGACTTTGGCAAGGTTTCTTTTCAAGGTCTTTTTTGTTAGTTTTAAGGTAATAAAACGATCGTTTAGATTTTGAAATTATTTTTTGGGAAGGATTAGAATTAGTAATAAACCCAAAACATTATTTCTTTATTTATTCTAGGGATTTTGAATTGTCATCAAAAACATCTGAATCAAAATGTGAAACCGTTCTAATTTTGCAGGGAGGTGGTTCTTTAGGTGCTTATGAGTGTGGAGTGTACAAAGCCCTAGATGAACATCAAATTGCCTTTGATATGGTAGTTGGAACATCAATAGGTGCAGTTAATGCATCCATTATTGCAGGAGTAAAAAATCCAGAAAAAAGAGTCGAACAACTTGAAAATTTTTGGTATGAATTATCAGAAAATACTACTCCTCCGTATTTGCCAGATGGTATTCGAAAATATTTTTCCACGTTCTACAGTACATTCTGGGGAACTCCAAATTTTGCCTTACCAGTAACTGGATGGCCAAATCCTTGGATGGTAGCCAACGTTAAACCCTTCTTGTATGATAATACTCCTTTGAAAAGTACTCTAAGCAAATATGTTGATTTTAATTTTCTAAATAACCAAAACAAAACCAGGCTAATCATAACTGCAGTTGATATTCAAAAGGGCAGTCCAGTCATATTTGATAGCAAACAACAAAAAATTGACGTTGATCATGTTATTTCAAGCACTGGTTTTCCATTCTATGGAATAAAGTGGACCAAAAAAGATGACAAATATTTGTGGGATGGAAGCCTGATGAGCAACACACCATTTAGAGAGGCAATTAATGCATCACCCATTAAAGACAAGATAGTATATCTGGTAAGTCTGTTTCCAAAAATGCATGATGAGTTACCAAAGAACATGGAGGATAGTTGGCATAGAGCAAGAGACATAATGAATTCAGATAAGACAGAACACACTATTGTAATGTCACATGTTATCTCAAGATACCTGAATTTACTCAAAAATATGCATTCAATTTTAAGCAATGCCAAGTTGGATCCTAAACTCAAAACAGAATTCCAAGATTTAGAAGGCGAGTATTGCAATTTAGCAACGAGGCGAGGTGGAGTCATACAGGACATTACCAAGATTGAAAGAAAAGAGGAGTCACACTTTTTACTTGAAGATGCCGATTTCTCAAAGAAAACGATTTCAAAACTTATCAATGAAGGCTATAAAGATGCTCACAAAATTTTAAAGAAAAATTAATCAGGAATTATTTTTTTGGAAGAAATTTTCAATAAACAGATTCACAGAATGGGCAAATCATTGAATTACCCTCTACTTTCAAAGTGACTACGACTAATTTCTCTACACAGCTTGGGCATTTGCTAAATCCATTCATAAAATTGCTGTGAAATCAAGTCATATAATTTCTTGTAAGTAAGATTTTTTTCATACTAATTCAATATTTGAAATTATTTTTTGGGAAGGATAAGAATTATCTTTAAGTAGAATATGTCGGAAAAAACGAGTATTGGTATTAGGAAAAAAGAAGTCCACTCTAGGAATTATTGGAATAATTGTTATTGCTGTTGGTTTGGGATCTTTCTTTTTCTTTGAAGAATCATTTGGTAGAGAACCCATTAAAATTGGAGTAATTTTGTCAGAAACTGGACCAGCCAGTGGAATAGGCATAGAAGAAAGGGATGGAATGATAATGGCAGTTGACGAGATTAATTCTCGTGGTGGGATAAATGGAAGACTCATTGAACTAATTATTGTAGATAGTGAATCTAATCCAGAAAAAGCAAAAAAAGATTTTCTTGAAATAGAAGAAACCCATGCACCATTGATGTATGTTTCTTCAACAAGTTCTATCTCTACCGCAGTCGCTCCATTAGCTGAAGAACGTGAAGTTGTCTTAATGATATTTGCAACTGCAAGCAAAATAACAATAGACAAACAGTGGGTATATAGATATTTTCCAATGGCTGATGATGAATTATTAGCAATATTGCAGGCTCTTGAGGATCTACATGTCAAGAAATTAGGAATTCTATATCAAAACGATGAGTATGGCAGAGATGTCTCAAATGAAGTTGCAACAAAGTTTGAAAATTCTGAAAGAATTGTTTCCAAAGAACCCTTTGAAATCCTTGAACTTGATGTAATTGATTTCAAAGAGAATATTGCAAAACTTCAAAATGAAGATGCAATTTATGTGATAGCATTTCCAGACTATATCGAAATAATTATCATACAGTTACGCGAATCTAACTATGCAGGAGAAATTCTAACACCCTTGGATGCTTCGGTATTCAAGATCATCAACATGCCTGAAGCAAACGGAGTATATTTGACTGCTCCGATAATTTATGATTCTAATTTCATATTTGCCCGTACGGTGTCGGAAAATTTTGAATCAAGATACAATAAACAGTTTGATTTTAATGCAGCAAACGGTTATGACTTAATTAGAATTTTAGGCGGATTATTACAAAATGAAGAACTATCTAGAGACAATGTAAAGCGTATTTTTGATGAGGGTTTTATTTATTCAGGGGTATTTGGTAGCGTTGATGTTTTACCTGGAGAGCATGATATTGCCTTCGGACTTTATCCGTCTAAAGTGGTTGATGGGAAATTAGAATTTAGGAGATAGAGTTGATAGGGATAAGAACAGAAGTAATGGCAATTTTTCTTCTAGTTACTGGCATATTTGTAATCTTTGCTACATTTTCAATAACTGCAGGCCAAGATTTCATACAAGAATCAGTGGGTCAAAGCTCACTGCTATTGATAGAAGACATGGCCAAATTCATAGATTTTGGGGTTTCCATTAAAATTGACGACCTCATTGATTATTCAAAAACAGATATTGTACAAAAAGCACTCTTGGAATCAAATCAAGAGTTTGATAATCTAAATGACATACAAGACTATATTGATCAACAAGAAGATGTGTGGACATCAACCCCAGATGAAACAACAAACCCATTCATGCAATCACTAATTTCAAATGAACTAGCAGAAGACGTAAGGAAAAATTTTGTGGAAAAAATTAATCCAAGAACAGGTCACAGTGTTTATGCTGAATTGTTTTTAACAAATCAATACGGTGCAAACGTTGCACAGTCAGGAAAAACAACAGATTATAGGCAAGATGATGAAGATTGGTGGCAGGAATCAAAATCAAATGGAATTAGCATAGGCAAAACTGAATATGATGAATCTGCCAAAACAGATGTTATCCCTATTGGGGTAGAAATTACAGATGAAAATGGTAACTTTATTGGTGTCATGAAAGCAGAAATTTCTGTTAGATCCATTATTCGTGAGGCTGAGATTTTTACTCGATACGATGAAACCACTCACGTAAATATAATTACAGAGAATGGACACCTCGTTTATTCAACATTGCCATTTAGATTTAATGAAAACATTTCTGACCAAAGCTTTTTTGAAGAATTACAAAGCGGTCCACAAAGAGGATTTTTTGTTGATGAAGGGAAATTTAAAAAAGAATTTGTAACATATTCACGACCTTCCAGTCTTCAAGTTCTTGGAAACCAGGATTGGGTTTTTGTCATTAAACATGAGATTGGAGAAGTTGGAATTTTGTCAGGAATGCTTATCTTACGAGACAGAATGATAATCAATTCTCTAATTATTGTTGGAGTAGCAATAGTGGGCGGAATTATTTTTTCAAGAAGCATTTCTCATCCAATTACAAGATTAATTTACTTGGCAAAGGAAATCGGTAAAGAAAACTTTGATGTTAAAGTAGATCTCAAAGGTAGAGGTGAGATTGCTCAACTAGTCAAGAATATGCAAGCAATGGGAAGTAAATTAAAGAATTCTAAAAAAGACAAAGATGAATTTATTGCGATGATTTCTCACGAGTTAAAAACTCCTTTGACCCCAATCAAGATTTATGCCACTACTCTCAAGAAACCAAAAGCATTTGGAGAATTAAACCAAAAGCAAACAGAAGCTGTAGATGCTATCCATTTTAACGCCCTTCGACTTGAAAGGCTGATTGGAGACTTGCTTGATGTACAAAGACTTGAGACAGGAAGAATGATGTTTTCAAAGGAAAAATTTTCTGTTAGTGAAGTTTTGGATGATGCTGTAAAAGATTATAAAATTATGTCTCGAGATAAAAATATTCAAATTACAAGTAAAATAGATGAAGAAATTATCCTTTACAGTGATAAAAAACGTATTGAACAGGTTTTAGATAATTTGGCTCGAAATTCCATTGATTTTGTACCTAAAGATACTGGAACTATTCAAATTTTTGCTGAGAAAAATAATGATAATGTGTTATTTACAGTAAAAGATAATGGCAAAGGAATTTCAAAAGAAACACAAAAAAAACTGTTTGCGAAATTCTACCAGGCAGATACTAGTGTAACGAGAAGACATGGGGGTACAGGTCTAGGTCTTGCCATATGCAAGGGAATAGTTGAAGGATTAGGTGGAAATATTTGGTTGGACAGCGAAATAGGGAAAGGGACAAATGTTTATTTTACGATTCCCAACAGTGAATTACAATGAAAATATTGATAGTAGATGATGATGTTGAGCTTACAAAAGCAGTAGTATCTAGCGTATCAAGTTTTGGTCATGATGTTAAATTTACAAATGATCCTAGAGAGGGCCTGAAATTAATTAGAGAACAAGATCAGGATATGGTAATTCTGGATTTATCAATGCCAGAGTTTTCTGGGATTGACATAGTAAAGGATCTTGCAAAAGATGGTACAATTAAAGAAAAAAAGATCGTGGTTATGACTGCATCAGCAGTTCATGAGGACGAATTAAAAAATTTGGTGGATTTGGGAGTTCATTCTGTTTTACGAAAACCTGTAGACATTGATGTCATGTTAGATAAAATTGAGGAAATAGGTTCCTAATTAATTATTTTAACACTTAATTGAAAATGTTAATTTGAAATTATTTTTTGATAATGCATATTTTCACTTACCTGCAACATAAGACACATACAAAAATGCTGAAACAATAGTTGAAATTCCGATAATTATCACTAGCTCTTTCCCTGAAAATACGCTTGCCCTAAAACTCACGCGTCATCTTCAAGAATTATCAACTTAAGGGTATTGGAAAACAAAAAGAGTTTGG
>PVMK01133678.1_pt1 | contig 68666 bp, 59 predicted proteins | sample 1853481 | NCBI WGS metagenome assembly PVMK01 (sample SAMN08533507, study PRJNA380276) | Marine sediment metagenome, whole genome shotgun sequencing project.
CCAGAGAGTTTGAGCGCAACCAGATTATATCCATTGCACCGGCTCGTGAAAAAAAGGAAAGAGGCCTTTGGACAGCCGACATTACCCTGGGGGCAAATATCAGGGGAGGCAATACTGAGACAAGCGATCTGACTCTGAGAGCAAATGCGAAACGTCATACTGCATCGTCTCGCCTGGTACTGGAATACTTCGGTAACTATAGTAAAGCGGATAGTATCGAAAACTCAAACAACCATCGGCTCAGCGGTTACCGTGACTCTTTTCTATCGAAAAAGTTTTTCTGGCGTCAGCTTATAGGTGAATATTATCGTGATCGATTCAAAAACATCGACAACCAGTTATCACTTGCAACCGCAGTCGGTTATCACTTTATTTACACACCCAAAACAAAATGGGAAATATCTACGGGGCTTGGTGCCAGATATACAAAGTTTGTTTCAGTGGAACCGGGACAGAGTGCTGACAACATATCGCCTGCGCTAGGTGCAGGCACAATTTATGACACAGAAGTAAACAAATGGATGGATTTTATTGTGGATTACAGTTTCCAGATTGTGAACGAGGATGCAGGCAGGTACACCCATCATTTTATTACAACTCTGTCTACTGATTTAATTAAAAATTTTGATTTTGATTTTTCGTTTGTCTGGGATCGAATCCGGGATCCACAACCGGATTCTGATGGGAACATTCCCAAGCAAGATGATTACCAGTTGATTTTCGGTTTGAACTACGAGATTTAAGTGGATTTTTAAAGGCAATTCCAGTTCTTAAATCACAATAATTATTTTCGATTTAAGAATATGATATGCACTACGAATGACACCGATTGAAAGTCCAAATATCTGCTGATATGTCTAACAGTGTCAAGCAGGAAAGACTTAGAGGAAAAGCATCCTAATAAAAACCGTAAAATTTCTGCTGGTTCTTGTCCTGCTGGGCTTGATCATGGCAGGCTGTTCTGCTGAGAAAGACTGGCGAACCGCCAGCCGTGAATCTGCCGGGATCGCGCCAGACCCTGCCAGCACAAACGAGGCCGTACTACTGGTTTATGGCGCCAGGGCCTGGGGCTGGCGCGGCTGGTTTGCCATCCACACCTGGATCGCGGCTAAGCACACCGGCGAAACCTCTTATACAGTTTACGACGTGGTCGGTTGGCGCCGCCATCACAACCAACCCGTCCTAAGGATCGGCCATGATGTCCCCGACCGCTACTGGTATGGAGAAAAGCCTAAGGTCATCAAGGAGTATAGAGGAAAGGAGGTCGATAGACTGATTAACTCCGTGGACAAGGCTGCCAATTCCTACCCCTGGAAAACGACCTATAGGGCCTTTCCGGGCCCCAACAGTAACACCTTCACCGGTTGGATAGCCAAACAGGTACCTGAACTGAATTTGAACCTTCCCTTTTCCGCTATTGGTAGCGGGTACGCGGACTAGGGGGTCATGAAAAGCATGAACAGGGGCAGGCTTGCATTATTGCATTATTGAAAAGCTTCAAAGTTTCCAGCCCCAGTAAGATAGAAAATCATTAAAATTCCACATATCTGATTTTTTCCGATCCCAAAATTTTAAACTTGTATAAAAAATTGTACCTGTATCCTCTCTGGGGCCAAAATCTTTGTCCTCGCCAACATATAAATCCATAACCCACCAACTCATGAAAATCTTTTCAAAAGGTTTATGGCTTCCTTTGACATGCCCCCTTCGAGATCCTGATGTCTCAAAAAATGAAGTTGTTTTATCATCCTGACCAAGAAATTTAAGTTTTTCCACCGGTATCATGGGAGCATAGAGAACCTGGTATTCTTTCTCAATATTTTCAAGGTGTTCTGTCTTTATCCATTTTACCCTGTGGGTGCCACTTCTAAGCACTATGACTATTTTGAAATTTGACACAGTATGAAGAAGTCCATTCAAATCAAGCAATCCAGGTAAATTTTCTCCAAAAACTTTTTGTTTTTTAAAATTCCAGCCATCGGGGAAAGACTCTTCATGTAAAAAAGACGTAGGAACAAAAGAAAGATAACACCCACACGTATGGACCGTAGTTATTAATACCGGATTGCTTTTCTCATCAACGGTAACTACAACAATTAAACCAACATTTTTGCCACTTGATAAATAAAATGGGAATAAACTAAATGGTATCTCCTGAAAATGTATCCTGTAGATATAATTTTTGTAAGAAGCATTTGCCGTCTGAAAATCCCTCTCCTGAACATAAATCGACGGTTTTCCAGGATCGATATAAATGCTCAATTCATCTGATTCGTTGTTTATTACTGATGGAGTTCCTATACGATTGTAGAGGAGGTCACTTTCACCAACCAGGAAAACAGGAGCATATTCAGATATATTTGATTGATCAGCTTGTGCCAGATACGCAGTTGCCGGTTCTGAGGGCTGCACGGGAATATATTTCGTGCTTATACAAGCTGATTGACCCAGTAAAAGGAAAACAACCAGAAGCCACTTCATACATTAATACCCCCTGTTTCATAGTATAAAAAAGGGATTGAAGAACATTTTGGGCATGATTGATGCCAGTCACTTTCGTAATCTCTTTGTAGCAAAGATTACAGGTGAACATAGCTGCACTTGTACAACAGATTCTCATGAAAAAAAAATAAATTAAAAAAAAGGGGCAGCTCAGGCCTGCATTATTAAAATCCTTACTGAAAATTATTGGCTAATGCTATAAATTTGAATCGGTATGAGGCTGCTAAAGGTCAACATTTTGGCAAGAACATGGCAACTTCAAAATTCAATATAAAGAGTGAGTTTATAATAATGGAAAAAAACATACCTGAAAAAGAATCTTATACGTCACATTTCAAGGATGAAATTAAACTGGCTAACCTTTTCAAAAATTCCACCACCATAAAAGAACTCCTCAATGGCCTGAAAGAGGAAATGAGGGATTATTTTGATGCTGAAGCGTTTACTATTTATTTTGTCGACCATAAAAACCAGCAACTTGTCTCAAAGATAAAGGCTGGCCGCTTACGCAAAGAAATTCGCCTGCCCATAGACAAAAAAAGCATAGCCGGTTTTGTTGCCTTGACCGGATCGATTATTAATATTGTTGATGCTTATGACATAAAAGAACTTCAGCAAATCGACCCGGAGCTCAAATTCAATCATACGCGGGACGACCAAAGCACATTCAAAACCACTCAGGTATTGTCAGCCCCTGTATTCTTCCAACAAAAACTCTTTGGAGTTATTCAACTCCTCAATAAAAAAAGCTCCAGTGAATTCACCAGTGAAGATATAAACAGTATAAAGATTATAGCTGAAGCTCTGGAGCATTTTATTGCAAAACATGGATTCAGCAGCAAGAAAAGCAAGTATGAAATCCCCCAAAAAGATAAAAAGGATATCTTTCATGCTGTTACTCGTGCCGGGTTAGGCTCCTTTCCTTTTGTGGGGGCTGCTGCTTCAGAGTTGTTTAATTTGATTATTAGCCCTTCCCTTGAAAAAAGAAAAGAAAAGTGGATGGAAGATATTGCTGAGGCTTTAAAGAGCTTAGAACGACAAAATGTCATTTCCTTTGAAAATCTATCAGGAAATGAGGTCTTTATAAATACTACCTTATATGCAACCCGGGCAGCATTAAGAACCAACCTAAAGGAAAAACTAACGGCTTTACGGAATGCTGTTATTAATTCTGCGCTGCCAAACTCACCCGATGAAGATACTCAACAAATATTCCTGAATCTCATTGATATTTTCACACAATGGCATTTGAGGATATTGGAATTTCTAAAAAATCCTCCTCCTGGCGGTATTCCAATTAGAACTGGTAATACTTATGTGCATTTATCTGATTTGCCAGAGGCTATCGAACAAACTTATCCTGAATTACAAGGACGTTATAATTTCTATAACCAGATAATTAAGGAGCTTTCCGATAGAGGTTTGGTAAACATGAGTGCCAGTGATACTACGCATGATATGGCGACTATGCATGGCATTCCATCAACTCAGGTAACACAATGGGGAGCTGACTTCCTTTCTTTTGTAAAATCTCCTTTTAAAGAGGATGAATAAAAAGTTTGTAAGCCGTCCACCACCCTAAAAACTCTTCAATTATCAAAAAACAATCTTTTCATTGACAATAAGAAGCATATCTATTTTTGTTTTTTGCTATTCAGGGATAATTGCAAATCAAATCTAAAACCAAACCTATTGTGAGATAGGGACGGGAAACCACACAGAGGAGTTGAAATGATCAAAATCGGCATAATTGGCGGTTCCGGCTTGGATAACCCTGACATTTTACATGATCCAGACGAAATAAATATAGAAACACCATACGGCAAGCCTTCATCAACATTAACTTGCGGGAAAATAGAAGGGGTGCCTATTGCCATTTTGGCCCGGCACGGCAAGCAGCATACCATCAGGCCATCCCAGGTGAATTTCAGGGCCAACATATGGGCTTTGAAAAAAATTGGCTGCACACATATACTGGCTGCAACCGCAGTTGGTTCTCTGCGTGAGGAAATTGAACCAGGACACCTTGTTTTTCCAGATCAGTTTATTGATTTTACCAAAAAAAGAGAAAAAACTTTTTTCAGTGAAGACGAGGTGGTGCACACACCCATGGCCGAACCATTCTGTCCGAACCTTCGACAACTGTTGAAGGAATCAGCCGAAGCGCTTCATATAAAGCACCACATCGATAAAACCGTCATCACAATTGAAGGTCCTCGCTTTTCAACCAAGGCGGAAAGCCACATGTTCAGGGCCTGGAACGCGGATGTGATCAATATGAGTACTGTACCCGAGGTTGTTCTTGCCCGGGAAAAAAAGATCCACTATGCTTCGGTTGCCATGTCCACGGATTATGATTGCTGGCGGGAGGGCGAAGAATCAGTAACATGGGAAATGATTGTCAACACCATGGAAAAGAACTCTGATTCAGTCATCAATCTTTTTATGAACACGATACCCAAAATACAAATGTGTGATGATGTCTGTTCCGACTGAACAATCAGAATTACATAACGATTATATTTATTGAATGGAGGGAAAAATGCCTGTCAAGTCACGTATTAGAACGATACCGGATTATCCGAAAAAAGGAATTATGTTCCGGGACATCACGACACTCATTAAGGATCCGGTGGGTTTTCGACTGGTAATTGACAATATCACACAACGATATATATCAAATGATGTTCCCTTTGACACAATCGTCGGTATTGAGGCCCGCGGTTTTATCATAGGCGGTGCCTTGTCCTACACACTCGGCAAAGGGTTTGTACCCATCAGAAAAGCCGGCAAACTTCCCGGTGGGGTGGTAAAACAGGAGTATGCCCTGGAGTATGGCACCGACACAATTGAGATACATCAAGATGCTCTCAATAAAGGCGATAAAGTTCTCGTAATTGATGACCTTTTAGCTACCGGTGGCACGGCTCTGGCAGCAGCAGCCCTTATCGAGAAGTTGGGAGGGGAAGTCACTGAGATGGCTTTTATCGTTAATCTGCCCGATGTCGGCGGTGAGGCAAAGCTGAAGGAAAAAGGGTATAACGTTTTCTCTTTGACCGAATTTGAAGGAGAATAGATCAAGCAGCTAAAGACAATATTCCTCTATTAAATCCTTACTGAAAATAATTGGTTACTGCCATACATGCTGATTAACACCAATAATAGGGGAATTTCAGTGTCCAACTTGACCAAAATTATCATTTTTTTTCCCCTGTTCACTCTTTTGTTCATAACCGGCTGTGCCACTCTGCCGCAAAACTTTGAACGGCCTGAATCCCATGCCTTGACTGATACCGGCGATACCCTCTGGGGAAGGCTTCGCCAGGATGAAAGAGCTGCCCATCCCGGCCAGTCGGGATTCATATTGCTGGCAAACGGCCTGGATGCCTTTGTGGCCCGTGCTCTCATGGCAGAATATGCTGAGCGCTCCATAGATGTGCAATACTACCTGTATCATAATGATCTTACCGGGAGATTGCTTACGCACCAGTTACTCAAAGCTGCTGACCGGGGTGTAAGAGTGCGGCTGCTGGTGGATGACATGGGCCTTGCCGGCCGGGATTTCAGCAGCGCTGTTTTAGACAGCCACCCCAATATAGAGGTCCGCATCTTCAATCCTTTCAGCCGCAATGTCGGCCGACTCTCACAATTTGTAACCCGGTTCGGCTCAGTGACACGGCGCATGCATAACAAATCATTTACCGTGGATAACCAGGCTACAATCCTTGGTGGGCGCAATATTGGAAACGAATATTTTGAGGCTGACCCGGATATTGCTTTTGCTGATCTTGATGTGCTGCTCATAGGCCCGGTGGTTGAAGATGTTTCCGCCTCGTTTGATGCCTACTGGAACAGTGAACTGGTTTATCCCATCAATGTTCTGGTAGACAAACTTCCTACCCCTGAAGAAAGTCAAAAGAAAACCGGGGAACTCAAAGAGTTCATTAAAGAGCAGGAAAATTCCCCCTACCTCCTGGCATTACGCAACTCAGACCTGGCCAATGAAATCAGGCAGCAAAATGTGCGCTATTACTGGGGAGATGCCGAAGCAATCTTTGATCGGCCCGAGAAGATTCTTGACGACCGGAGCAGGTCGGACGATCATCTGCTGGCGCAGTTCAAACCCTATTGGGACAGAATTGAGAAAGAACTGATCATTCTCTCACCCTATTTTGTCCCAGGCAAGGAAGGTGTTGAATCCCTGGTAAAATTAAAAGAGAGCGGTGTTGATATACGTATCCTGACAAATTCCCTGGCCTCCACCGACGTTGGTGTTGTGCATGCCGGTTATGCCAAGTACCGTAAGGACCTGCTGCGGGCCGGTATAGAAATTTATGAACTGAACAAAAAAATCAGTAAGAAAGAACGTAAGGAAAAAAAGGGCCAGGAAGGTTCGTCCAAGGCAAGTCTGCATGCAAAAACATTTAATCTTGACCGTACCTGGGTCTTCATCGGATCATTGAATCTTGATCCCCGCTCGGTTTATGAAAATACCGAGATAGGTGTTGTTTTGGAGTCACCGGAGATTGCCCAATATATGGCGAACAAATTTGATGCCAATATTGCTGCCTATGCTTTTCGTCTTGAACTGCGTAATGAAGAGGATGGCGGCGAACGCCTTCTCTGGCATGGGTATGAAAATGGAAAAGAGCGGGTCTATACAGTTGATCCATATACCGGATTCTGGCGTCGCCTGGGTGTCTGGTTCATGGGATTGCTCCCCATTGAATCACAGCTGTAATTGGAGCTACAGGACAAAGGTGTCAAGTAACCCCCCTCAGGTGAGTAGCGAAACAACCGGGACATATCTATTTTTCAAGTTCCGGGTCTCCTATTCTTACTCCAACACTTTTTGCCCCTGTCCTGCCAGAAATTCTTCAACCTCTTTTTTCGTAGGAATACCCAGGCGCGCTCCGATTTTCGTACAGCAGAGGGCCCCAGCCGCACTTGCATAGGCAAGGCTTTCACGCCACTCCCTCTTTTCGGCCAGACAGGCTGCCAGGGCGCCATGAAACACATCCCCGGCCCCGGTTGTGTCAACTGCCTTTATCCTGCATGTATCCTCTCGGCCTGACCCTTGAGCGTTTTTCCAAACCAGGCCCCTTTCTCCAACAGTGATTACAACGTTGGGCGCATAAGCCCCTAATTTTTCAAGCGCTTTGTCCTCGGTTGACTCCCCGGTGAAACCAAGCCCGAAGCTCTCTGAACAGACAAGGTAATCCACCAGACCTGCCAGCTCCTCAGTGCCGCTATGTATCGAGCCTGCATCAAGCAGGGTGATGATGCCCCTTTGTCGGGCGGATCTTGCCAGGGCAGGAGATATATGGGGTTCATGACCATCAAAAAGAATCACTTTGGCATTAATAGAGGAAAAATCTACAGAGTCAGGTGCAAGAAAACTTTCAGGCTTTCTGTAATTGACTAAAGCCCGGCTGCCGTCGGGCTTAACCATTACCACGGACAGGGCTGAGGAGTACTCTCCTCTTGCAACCAGATCAGTGTTCACTCCAGCCTGCTGCAACTCATCAATATGGGCGTTGCCGAAGATATCATTGCCAAGGTAGCCAACAAAGGCAGACTGCAGGCCAAGACGAGACACCGTGACTGCTGCGTTGGCTGCCGGGCCCTCCTCCGCAGCCGGTGAACGAACTTGCCCTTATTTTTTCATCCTGCTCCGGATGGCGGTCAACGGAATAGACGAGATCATAGGTGCCTGCACCGACACAGAGCACATCAATGGAATATGTTGTATTCAAAGACATAACGGTTTTACCTGTAAACTTTATTTTAAAATAACCATTAAAAAGAAATGAACACCATAGAAAATACCGCTCTTTGGGTAAACACTTATTAGTTTTTGCCATCAGATTTCATTCAGGTAAATAAATTCCGACCCTGTTATTTTACTGCTATATTATTAGCAGGGTATGGAGCTTGCTTTCCTCCCCAATATTACGTAAGTTATTCGCTCCATGAAAAAGAGAAATGAAATTCTAAAAACCGTGGCTGTGGCCACCCTTGGCTGCAAGGTCAACCAGTGTGAGTCAGCCTCATTTAAATCCGGTTTTGAGGAACAGGGATTAACTGTCAGCCCGTTTAACAAACCTGCTGACATTTATGTCATTAACACCTGCGCTGTCACTGCCAAGGCTGCGGCCCAGTCAAGACAACTCATCCGCAGGGCGCAGCGCACCAATCCTCAAGCCAAGGTTGTAGTGACCGGCTGTTATGCCCAGATTGATCCCCAGAAAATCAGGGAAATTGAAACCTGTCCCATCTCTATTGTGGGTAATGGGAATAAACACCAGCTATTGGATGTGGTTCTATCAGATAAAAATGCAGGAAAATATTTCAATGATATTGCATTACAGAAAGAGATCAGCCTGCTTCCTGTTAAACGTTTTCCCGGCCGCACCAGGGCTTTTTTAAAAATACAGGACGGCTGCAACAACTTCTGCTCCTACTGTATTGTACCCTATGCCCGGGGCCGGAGCAGAAGCCTTGCATTAGATAAGGTGTTGGACCAGGCACTTGGTTATGCTGACGGAGGCCACAGGGAAATAGTCATAACCGGAATTCATGTCGGGCATTACGGCCTGGACCTGGAGCCCCCTTTACATTTATTTCACCTGCTGAGAAAACTCTCGGCTCTGACTCCTGAGGTGCGATATCGTCTCAGTTCTCTGGAGCCGAGCGAAATCAACAGGGATATCCTGGAATTTATGGCAGAAGAGAATAACTTTATGGGCCACCTCCATATCCCCCTGCAGAGCGGCAGTGATACAATCCTTAAAAAGATGAACCGCAGGTACTCAGTGGAACAGTTCACGGAGAAAGTAATCGGCTGCAAGGAAATGGTTCCTGAGGCAGCAATAGGGGTCGATGTGGTGGTTGGTTTTCCAGGCGAAACGGAAGAAGACTTTCTCAAAACATTTGAGCTACTTGCGAATTTACCCATTACCTATTTTCATGTCTTTCCCTACTCAAAACGACCCGGAACCCCTGCTGCAAAAATGGAGAACCAGGTTCCTGTAAAAATCAAGGCCGAGAGAGTTGCGGTTCTGCGCAAATTAGATCATAAAAAGAGAAGCGCTTTTTATGGCAGCCGGATTGGCAAGGTGCATAAGGTGTTGGTTGAATCTGAAAAATCAGCTGCCGGTCTGGCCAAAGGATTTACCGATAATTATATCCCGGTGCATTTTGAGGCAAAACCCGAACATATCAACAGGGTGCTCCCGGTGAAGCTGGAAAGATTAGAGGAGCGCTTTGTAATCGGGACTCTCTTATAGAATCTTTGTTTCATTTTGAGAAAAACATACCGTAACCCTACTGCAGTATGAATGGAGAAATAATAGCAATCGGCAATGAACTGACGTCCGGCAGGGTGCTTAATACCACCAGCCGTTTCGCTGCCGGCCTGCTTTTCTCGGCAGGCCATGAGATCAGTGCCATGTCCACTATTGGAGATACTCCTGCAGAGATCAGCAAAACCCTCAAACGCGCTATAAAACGTTCTGACTTTATCATCGTAACAGGTGGGTTGGGCGCAACAAGTGATGATCTGACAAGCGAAGTTGTGGGGCAGGCCCTTGGGCGGCCCACTGTTTTTCACCCCGAGATTTTTGCAAAGATAAAAGCGCTGCTTTCCAAGCCGGATGATCAAGTCCTGAGTGATTTGCAGAAACTTGCCCTGCTGCCGACAGGGGCCGAGGTACTCAACCCTGAAGCCAGGATGGCGGGATATCTTCTGGTGCATGACAACAAACCAATCTTTTTCCTTCCCGGTGTTCCCCATGAAATGCAGAAATTACTCGCCGATACGGTCATTCCAAGACTTGGTCTATGGCAGGGGGGTGCGGCAAAACTGGTGAAACAAAAAGTGTATAAAATTTTTGGATTGGGTGAAATAGAAATTAACCGACGTATGGCCCATCTTGAAAAAGAGGAAGACGGCAAGATCCGCATCGGATATTACCCGGTCTTCCCGGAAGTGCATCTGAGTCTTACCGTCATTGATGAAGACAAGTCGGAAATTAAACGCACATTCCAGCACCTTGAAAAAGAGATTGAACTTTCCCTTTGGTGATTCTCTCTTTGGCACTGATGATGACACCATGGAAAGCGTGGTGGGTGAACTCCTGCAAAGTCAGGGCAAAATCCTGGCCACGGCTGAATCATGCTCAGGAGGACTCATATGCACAAGATCACAACTGTGCCGGGAAGTTCTAATTATTTTGCCGGCGGGAGTAATTGCCTACAGCAATCAATTAAAAGAAAAACTTCTGGGTTTAGATCCTTCTCTGCTCGCCAGTCACGGCGCTGTCAGTTCTGCAGTGGCAAAAGCAATGGCGAATGGTATCAGGCATAAAACCGGAGCTGATATTGGTTTGTCGGTTACCGGCATTGCAGGTCCAACAGGAGGCACTAAAGAAAAACCTGTGGGCACTGTCTTTATCGGCCTCTCTACCCCTGATGAAACAGTTGACATCCCCTGCCGTTTTCCAGGAGACCGCTGGCAGGTACAGGAGTTAACCGCCGTAAAATCCCTGGACCTGATACGGCGTCTACTCCTTGGCATGAAACTGCAGGCAAACTGATATTATTGATAGGGGAAAAATAGAGAGCTGGCCCGGCTTTCTAAAATATATTCAGACCAGCGCAAAATCTATTTTAAAGTTTTGACATATTTATTAGAGTAGCATGTTTGACCGCAGCAATTATGCGGAGAAAACCTGACATATATTATAAAATCAAATAATTATCATCTACTGACGCTATACTTTTCCAAACAAGGAGCAATCAATATGGCAACCCCAACCCGTGAGCAGAAAAACAAAACCATTGACAATGCGATGTACCAGATTGATAAGCAATTTGGCAAAGGCTCAATCATGCGGATGGGGTCCCATGATGTTGAAATAGTACCGGCAATTCCTACAGGGGCATTGAGCCTTGACATTGCAGTCGGCGTCGGGGGCATCCCGCTGGGCAGGGTGACTGAAATTTATGGCCCTGAGTCTTCCGGCAAGACCACCCTGGCGCTGCACATAATTGCCGAAGCACAAAAACGCGGCGGCATTGCCGCATTTATCGACGCCGAGCACGCCCTGGATATTTCCTATGCCGGCAAACTGGGTGTCGATGTGGATGAGCTGCTTGTTTCACAGCCTGATTATGGAGAGCAAGCCCTTGAAATTGCACAGGTTCTTATCAGCAGCAACGCAGTTGATGTTATTGTTGTTGATTCGGTTGCAGCCCTTGTTCCCCGGGCAGAGATTGACGGCAATGTCGGCGATCATCATGTCGGGCTGCAAGCCCGGCTCATGTCACAAGCCATGCGAAAATTTACCGCCATCTTGAAAAAAAGCAATACCGCCCTTGTCTTCATCAATCAAATCCGCATGAAAATCGGGGTTATGTTCGGCAACCCGGAAACAACCCCTGGTGGCAACGCCTTAAAATTCTACAGTTCTTTGAGGCTGGATATCAGGAAAATTGCCACTTTGAAGGATGGACAGGAAGTTTTCGGTAATCGCACCAGGGTCAAAGTGGTAAAAAATAAGGTTGCACCACCCTTTAAAATGGCCGAGTTTGATATAATATATGGTGAGGGCATTTCCAGGGTTGGTGATCTGCTTGACCTTGCTGTTAGCCAGGATATCGTGGAAAAAAGTGGCTCCTGGTACTCATATGAAGGAGAGCGCATCGGCCAGGGCAGAGAAAATGCCAAGGCATTCCTGAAAGAGCATAATGATATAACAACTGAAATTGCCCAAAAGGTCAGATTGGGTTTCGGTCTGCCTACACCCAAGCCCTTGCCCGCGTCGGAGCCGGAAAAGACAAAGGCAAAGAAGGGAAAAGACTAGCAGCTTTTATCAGCAATCAGGACTAAGACCTGATGCTAGGAGCCTGTCGGAGAATTCAGGGTCCAGTATAAATTTTTATTACTTTAGGCATTTATACCCCCTCGCGGGGTACTCGTAACTTTAGCTCACTTTAGGCACTTTTTCTTAATCATTCATAGCCGTCCGGGTTCTGCGTCTGCCAACGCCAGGCATCCGCACACATCGCCTTAATATCCCTGGAAGCCTTCCAGGACAACTCCTTTTCAGCTTTTGAGGGATCGGCATAACAGCTGGCGATATCACCAGGCCGCCGCCCTACTATTCTGTATGGTATCTTTTTACCTGCTGCCTCTGCAAAGGCTTCTACCATTTCTAAAACGGAGTATCCCTTTCCTGTACCAAGATTGTAGGTGACCAGACCAGGATTTGTGGCAAGTTTTTCCAGGGCCTTCATGTGACCGTTGGCCAGATCCATAATATGGATATAGTCCCTCACTCCTGATCCATCAGGTGTAGGATAGTCATTGCCGAAAACTTTCAGCTCCGGAAGTTTCCCCACTGCCACCTGGGCAATAAAGGGAACAAGGTTGTTGGGCACCCCCCTCGGGTCTTCGCCGATCCTGCCTGTAGGGTGCGCGCCCACCGGGTTGAAGTAGCGAAGCAGGGCAATATTCAATGATGGATCTGCATGATAGAGGTCCTGCAAGATCTGTTCGAGCATCACCTTGGCCCAACCGTAGGGATTTGAGGCTTTTATGGGAAAATCTTCGGTAATGGGAAGCGAGGCAGGATCACCATACACAGTTGCCGAAGAGCTGAAAACGAGGTTCTTGACGCCATGGTGTGCCATGACTTCAAAGAGAACCAGGGAACCGCTTATGTTGTTCTTATAGTACTGCAATGGCATGGCAACAGATTCACCCACAGCTTTCAGACCGGCAAAATGGATGACCGCATCAGCTGCTGCCTCCTTAAAAACCCTGTCAAGCGCAGATTTGTCCAAAAGGTCAACTTTATGAAAGAGCAACTTTCTGCCGCTGATCTCCTCAATACGTCTGATGGATTCTTCCCGACTGTTAATCAGGCTGTCTACCACTATCACTTCATAGCCGGCTGCCAGCAATTCAACGCAGGTATGGCTGCCGATATAACCTGCTCCCCCTGTTACCAGTACTCGCATATTTTTCGCTCTCAATGAAATTATGATTGCTGAAATTTATTGTATCTCTTTCGGTATCGGGCTTCCCGCATAGCCAACTATAGCGAGAAGCCCGCTTTCGCAGATCTACAGCAAATCAAATAATTGCTCAATTTATTTGTGTAGTAGTTTAATAAATACAGTAAACTAGATTCTTTTTTACGATAGCATCTTTGGCAAAACATAGCCAAGATTCTTCTAAATGGGTATATAGATTTAATCAATTTCTAAAAATCAAGAAGCAAGGAGGAAACAATGCCCTATGTCAACATCAGGGTGGCCGGCACCCTGAACAAACAGCAGAAAGAAGAGATATGCAGTGGCGTGACCGATGTCATTGCAAGAGTGGCCAATAAGCCCAAGGATTCCATCCTGATCTTTATTGATGAGGATCAACACGAAAACATTTCCAAGGGCGGCAAGCTGCTGGTCAAACCCAGATAACTGAATCTTCTTTGTCATCGGCCTTTCCACATAGTTTACTATAGTGTAAAGGCCTCTTTCGCGAATCTTCAGTAATCTCACAACAGTAAAATATTCAGTTAGTTTAGTAACAGGCTCCACATAAATATGCCGGACATTAAGAAAAAAATTCAAAAACTGCGCGAACAGATCAACTTCCATGCGCAGCGCTATTATGAGCTGGATGATCCGCTCATTGCTGACCCTGAGTATGACCAGCTGTTCCAGAAACTGCTGCGGCTGGAAGAGTTACATCCAGAACTGGTCACGCCTGATTCTCCTACCCAAAGGGTTGGCGGTAAACCTTTGGCTGAGTTTCATACCGTTGGCCATACCCATCCCATGCTCAGCCTGGAAAATGCATTCAATGAAACGGATCTTCATGATTTTGAAGAGCGGCTGCAAAGGTTTTTAAAAACCGAAGGCTCCTTATCCTATATGGCTGAGCCAAAACTTGACGGTCTGGCAGTCGAACTTGTTTATGAAAAAGGCCTGCTCAGTATTGGCTCAACAAGGGGGGATGGCCGCACCGGAGAAGAAATCACCCGGAACCTCAAAACCATCCGCTCAATTCCCTTACGACTGGAAGCTTCTCAAAACATTCAAATCCCTGAACTGCTTGAAGTTCGTGGGGAAGCCTACCTTTCGCTTCAGGGTTTTACGGCTTTAAACGAGCAGCGTCTTGCCGCAGGCGAGACCATTTTTGCTAATCCCCGAAATGCTGCAGCAGGTTCCCTGCGGCAACTTGACTCAAAAATCACTGCCAGGAGACCTCTTGATTTCTTTGCTTACGGCATAAGTGATACCGGGCAAATTCCCTGCAGCAGCCAGGAGGAACTTCTGGATTATCTTGATAAACTTGGATTCAGGATCAACCCGTTAACAAAGTTCTGTGCAGATATTTCCCTGGTTATAGAACACTTTGCCCATTTACAGAATATTCGCCAGACACTGCCCTACGATATCGACGGCATGGTCGTTAAAGTCAATTCAATTGAGCTGCAACATCGTCTCGGCAGCAAGGCGAGAAGCCCCCGCTGGGCTATTGCCGCAAAATTTGCCGCCACCCAGGCCACCACCATATTGCAAGACGTTGAGTTCCAGGTGGGCCGTACCGGGGCAATAACCCCGGTGGCGATCCTCGAGCCGGTAAATGTCGGAGGTGTTGTGGTCAGTCGCGCCACCCTGCATAATTCAGGCGAAGTCAACCGCAAAGGCTTAATGATTGGCGACCAGGTCCTAGTACAGAGGGCTGGCGATGTTATCCCGGAAATTGTCAAACCTGTGATTGAACAGCGGGACGGCAGTGAAAAAGATATCCGGATGCCGGAGAGCTGCCCGGTTTGTCAGCATCGCCTCATCCTTCCCGAAAACGAAGCGATCACCCGCTGCCCCAACTCTCACTGCCCGGCCCAGAGGATGCGGCTGCTCAGTCATTTCACCTCAAAGGCGGGGCTCGATATTGCAGGATTGGGCAAAAAAGCGATGGAGCAGCTTTTTAACGAAAAAATCGTTCGGGATATCCCTGATATTTATGGTTTGAAAGTCACTGACCTGGTTCTCCTTGAAGGCTGGGCTGAAAAATCAGCCCGTAACGCAATTACTGCCATTGAAGCAAGCCGCGAAACCACCCTGGCAAAACTCTTAAGCGCTCTCGGCATCCGGTATGTCGGCGAAGAAGTTGCCGGTCTGCTTGATGAACATTATGAAGGGTCACTGGAAAATCTCATGCTGGCAAGCGAAGAAGAACTCCTTGAGATTGAGGGAATAGGGCCGCAAACCGCCAAAAGTATAAAAGATTACTTTCAGGATTCTGATGTGAAAAAAATGTTGTCCCGGCTGGAGGACCTTTTTATTTTTCTTATCGCGGTAAAAAGCCAGGACGAAAGTCCATTTGCCGGATTTGTGTTCCTTTTCACCGGCAGCCTTGATGCAATGTCAAGAGATGAGGCCAAAGTCAGGGTAAAGGAGAAAGGGGGCAAGGTTGCTTCACAGATCAGCCGGAAGGTGACCCATGTAGTTGTGGGGGAAAAACCCGGGAGTAAATTGAAAAAAGCCCGGGAACTTGGATTGAAAGTACTGGCAGAGAAGGATTTAGCAGAGTTGCTGGCAGGTAACGATGATACCAAAAATAACACCCAGCTATCCATGTTCTAATAATAATGTATCCTGGGATATCCGCCTTGCATAATTGTGGGAAGAGAAAGAACGAATGACTGATAACAAACGAGTCCACGTCATTGTCGAAGGAAGGGTGCAGGGCGTTTTTTTCAGGGCTTACACCAAGGATGAAGCTGTAAAACTTGGTCTTTCAGGCTGGGTACGGAACCGGACGGACGGTTCGGTGGAAGCCTTAATTGAAGGGGAAAAAACCGCAGTTGAAAAAATGCTGCAATGGTTTCACCAGGGGTCGCCGCACTCTCTTGTAGAAATGGTCCATGCCACTGAGGAACCTCCGGTCGGCGACAATACGACCTTTGCAATTCATTATTCCTGATACCAGCTTCTCTTTTGCTGCTACAAACAATAAATACTAGTAATTTAATCACTTTTGAGTAAAAATATTATTTGCCTTGAAAAACTTTTGCAGGTATTCCTTCACAAGTGTTGACAATTGATTGCCACTGCCTTATAGAGTATCGAATTATTCTAAAAGGAGGATTTCTCTCATAATGAGTTATTCTGACACAACCGAGATTAAAAGAAAAAAAACAAGACCAAAAGTGGCAACTTCTCCCAGTACCCAGCGCATCACCTGCCCTGAATGTACTAATAATAAAGAGTTTCTCGAAGTATCCGACGGCGTTATTCTCACAACACGTTTTATTCAGAATACTGACGGAAGCTTCAGCCAGGAACTGGATGACTCCCAGGTTCTGGGCCAGGTAAAATTTTATTGCGGCGATTGCGGCGCTGATCTCACCGGGTTTCATAAAAGATTTCTGGAAATGCTTTTCTAGAATTTTTATATTCCTTAATCCGTGAGCCGTCGGATATATCCCATTTACATCACGGATTCAGGATATCAGTAGCGAATAACTGCGATCCAAACAAAAGGAGAAAAACGGTTTGAGTCGTAAGAAGCTTGTTATCAGAGACAACTCAACTCTGCGTGCTCACTATAATTCTCTGCAGGAAGGCGATATTGTTGTAGGCCGTCTGCGCCTGCGGCAATCTGAAGAACCCATGCTTCTTGACCTTGGCGCCAGAGGAGTGCACCTGGTTCCCTCAGGACTTTCACAACTTGTCAGCCGTTCAAAAACCTTACAGGCAGCACTTTTCCCCAGGTTCATGTTGCCGCAGACCCGGTCCATCCATGCGCTTCATGATCTTATTGAAGCAATTTCAGACTATCAGAAAAACTCCATCACTGCTGTAATTACCAAACTGGATCGGAGAAACGCCGGCATGGGGGTGCACCTCTGGCAATCGATTGAGGAGGTATTTACCCATGCCTCACTAGGCACTATACCTTTCCCCTTTGTTTTGCAGCCCTTTGAGCCTGAATGTCGTGATATCCGGGTTGTTATTCTGGATGACTATATCGAAGCTTACTGTCGCCACAATCCCTACAGCTTTAGAAACAACCTGCACCATGGCGGGCAGAGTGAGCCCTGCGAACTCTCCGCGGAGCAAATTAAGCTCTGCCGAAAGGTCATGGACCGTGGTCATTTTCCCTATGGACATCTTGATATTCTTGTCACAAAGGATGGAAAATCTTATCTGGGGGAAATTAATCTGAAAGGGGGGATACAGGGAGCGAAAATCTCACCTGAAGAGTATCAGGAAAAGGTGGAAGCAATTCACCAACTGCTGCTGAAAAACTACCTGGATTAAGTTTTTAATAAAACAATAAAAAAAGGGAGAAGGCAAAAACCTTCTCCCTTTTTTTATTAAAATTACTTATGACAAATTATACGCAGCCAGTCGGTTTTGGCAGACCAGCCATTTTACATGCTCCCTTACCTGGTCCTGATGGGAAGAGCTCGTAAATCCTCTTCAGCGGGAAGCCGGTAGTTTTGGAAAGAATACGTACCATAGGAGCGATACCGTTTTTCTTGTAGTACTCCTGTAAAGCATCAATTACCTTCTGATGCTCTTCGGTCATCTCTCCGATACCTTCAATGCCCTTTACATAATCAACCCAACCTTCATCCCAGTCTTCCATGCCTTTGGTCAAGAAGCCATCTTCATCCACATCGTAAGATTTGCCATTATGATCGATACTTGCCATTTTAATTTTCCTCCTTGGTTTCAGTCACTAGTATATTATTGATTGTTCCAGTCTTCACCGAACTTTGAAAACAAATAATGAATAGTCCTTCATAATATAGCGTCTATTCTTTGTCAAGTAATCATTAACAATTTTTTTGCCCCATAACCTGCCATGAAACATAACAAAAATTATTTGTTCGGAACGAAACATCATACCATATTTTTTCACAGGAAAAATTTTTTTTTGAAGGCAATAAAAATACGTTTTGCAATCAAAAAAATTTACAGTTTCTTTGGAAAAATATCGTCCCAATTTAATGAACTATTATTTTTAACTGGCAATAAGTAATCTTTATCGGATAAAAGAATATGTTATTATTTTGTATGGTATGGACAGCACTGCATTATTGACATTTTTCAACATACGGTAAAAAAAAATTCCGGGAGGCATATTCTCTAACGAGTAACGCCTCCTGATAGTTCATGAAGGAGAGAATACATGCTGGATTTACTTCGAAAAAAAGCCCAATCGCCACTCATTCAGGGTATCATCCTCATCATTGTACTTGTCTTTGTTTTCTGGGGTGTAGGAAGCAGTTACCGCGGCAGCATTAACACCGTTGCAACAGTTAATGATGAAGCCATTCCCTATGAGGCGTTCCAAAAAGCCTATGACCAACTGGCGACCCAGTACCGCAATCAATTCGGCGGAAATTTGCCTAAGGGCCTGCTGGAAAGCCTTGACCTGGAAGGCCAGACCATTGAACAGCTCATTCAACGGACCCTTTTGCGCCAGGGGGCCAGAGAGATGGGGGTTATGGTAAGCGATCTTGAAGTCCAGCAGGCCGTTGAGAAAATGGAGGCATTTCGGACAAACGGTATTTTTAATGTTGAACAGTACAAAAATATTATTTCAAGCTCCGGGATGACACCCACTTCTTTTGAAACCACCATGCGAATCGATCTCCTTGCAGGGAAAGTACTCTCACATCTCTCACGTTTTGCCAAGTTGACCCCTTTGGAAACCCGCGAACAATTTGATTTCGACAATGAGGAGATACGTATTGAGTATGCTTCCTTCAATGGAACTGATTTTAAAGAAAAAATTGAGCCTGACGAAGAGGAATTACAGTCATTTTACGAGGAGAACAAGGATAACTACATGACCGCTCCTCAGGTCAAACTGCACTTTCTTCTCTTTCCATACAGTGGAGATGAAAAACCGGAGATCACCGATGAAGAGTTGGAATCTTTCTACCGCCAGAACTTCAATCGTTACAGTATCCCGGAACAGCGAAGCGCCCGCCATATCCTTATAAAAACCACTGAAGGGGACTCCGAAGATGTATTAAGTGAAAAACTCAAACGGGCAGAGCAGGTTCTTGAGTTGGCCAGGTCGGATGAAGATTTTGCTGAACTGGCAAAACAGTATTCCGAAGGGCCGACCGGGCCCGGGGGAGGAGACCTTGGGTCATTTTCCCGGGGCAGGATGGTAAAACCTTTTGATGATGCGGCATTTGCTTTGAACGAAGGAGAAATAAGCGACATAGTGGAAACCCAGTTCGGCTTCCATATCATAAAAATTGAGAAGATAGAGCCGGCCCGTACCAAAACCCTGGAAGAGGTAAAGGGTGAGATTGCATCCAAGATCCAGGGACAAAAAACCAGCCAGCTTGCATTTAATAGAGCAACTGAGGCTTATGAAAAGATAATCCTGGCCGGCAGCCTGGATAAATTCAGCCAGCAGCATACTGATATTACTGTAGAACAGACCGGATTTTTCCCGAGAAAATCTCCAGAGAAAAGTGGTTTTAGCGAAGGAATGCTTACTGAGCCTGCCTTTCTCACTGCGGCCTTTACACTAAACAAAGGGGAGCTCAGCTCACTGATAGAAACCGCAAAAGGATATGCCATAATCTTTGCGGCTGACAAGAAAGACTCCGAAGTTGCCTTATTGCAAGACGTTAAAGAGCAGTTACAGCAAGACTACATCAGCGCAAAATCAGAAACCATGGCGCGGGAGGCAGCTGAATCCATGTTGGCCGCCCTCAAGGAACAGGGCAGCATTGATCTTGCCTCTGAGGCGGCAAAGCATGATAAGACCCCTGAGAATTCAGGCTATATCACCCGAAATGCAACTGCAAATTCCTCATTGCCCTCCCAAATGACAAACCTGGGTTTTGAGCTGTCGGCAGGGTCCCCCTACCCGGAAGAAGTTGTATACAGCAATGGCATGTTTTATGTCTTCAGGGTTATGGACAGGAGGTCGCCTTCTCCTGATCTCTTTACCGAAAAGGAAAATGAATTCAGATCAGGTATGCTGGAAAGAAAAGAGGCTGCTCTCCTGGGTTCATGGCTGACGAATGTGAGAAGTAAGGCCGAGATCGAAATTAACGAACAGTTTTTATAGCCCAGAGACTTTAATTCACTCTCATGCGCAACAGGCCTTACTGTCACTTTATACATAGCTACGAGGCGACTTTTGCCTGGGAACCTAACGGGCAGAATTGACCCTTAATGCCTGTGTATATACTGAAAAGCTGGCCGAAAATTCAGCATCCCCAGTGTATTGTGACCTTGCCCTCAAGCCAGGTTTTCTCTTTTGAATAAACTCCTACTCCCAGTCAGGACGCAAATGTAACTCTGTGAGCTGCTTCCTGGCTACTGAGGCTGGTGCCTCGGTTAGTGGGCAGGTTGCCTTCTGGGTCTTTGGAAAGGCTATGACGTCGCGGATCGATTCCCGCCCGGTCAGAATCATGAGAAGACGGTCAAGCCCAAAGGCAATGCCTCCATGGGGCGGAGCCCCAAGTTCCAGAGCCTGCAGAAGAAATCCAAATTTATCTTCCGCCTCGTCCCTGCTGATTCCCAAAGCGTTAAAGATACTATTCTGGAGCTCTTTATGGTGGATACGGATACTGCCTCCGCCAATTTCAACTCCATTCAAAACCAGATCATAAGCCTTGCTGCGAACACGCCCAGGATCCTTTTCCAGGAATTCCACATCCTCTTCTCTGGGCGCTGTAAAAGGATGATGCACTGCTACGTGCCTTTTTTGATCGTGGTCATACTCCAATAAGGGGAAGTCAACGACCCAGACAAAATTAAAAGAGGTCTTATCAACCAGGCCAAGTCTCCTTGCCAGCTCCAGACGAAGTTCCGACAATGCCTGGTGGACAATGGCCCCCTTGTCAGCAACAAAGAAAAGGACATCATTTTCTTCTGCCCCCAGTTCACTGCTTATTGACTCACGCTCCTCGTCGGTGAAAAACTTGGTGATGGGCGACTGCCATTCTCCTGCAGCCTTTACCTTAACCCAGGCAAGCCCCTTGGCCCCGAACTGCCCTACATATTCAGTAAGGACATCAAGCTCCTTACGTGAAAAATCTCCGCACCCCTTGGCATTAACACTTTTCACCAGCCCGCCCTTCTTGACCACGGACTTAAAAACGTTGAAACCGCAATCCCTGACAATCTCAGTCAGGTCAACCAGTTCGAGGCCAAATCTCGTGTCTGGCCTGTCCGTGCCAAAACGGGCCATAGCCTCTTCATAATTCATCCTGGCAAATGGAGGGGTAAGCTCAATGTTGAGAACATCTTTGAACAGCCGCAGCATCATACCTTCAATTATTTCATAGATGTCTTCCTCTTCAATAAAAGAAAGCTCCATGTCAATCTGAGTAAACTCAGGCTGTCGGTCGGCCCGGAGGTCTTCATCCCGAAAACAGCGGACAATCTGATAGTATTTGTCCATTCCTGACATCATCAAAAGCTGCTTGAAAAGTTGCGGAGACTGCGGCAGGGCATAGAATTTCCCGGCATTCACCCTGCTTGGAACCAGATAATCTCTTGCCCCTTCCGGAGTTGAACGGGTCAGGATAGGTGTTTCAATTTCAAGGAAATTATTTTCATCCAGGTAGGTTCGAACAGACTGAGTCACCTTGTGTCGTATAATCAGATTTGAGGCCATGGAAGGACGCCTCAGGTCAATATATCTATATTTGAGCCGTAGATTTTCCGAGACCTCAACATCTTCATCCAATGGAAATGGAGGGGTAAGGCTGGAGTTTAATATCCTTAATGTATCGACCAGAACCTCAATTTCGCCTGTTTTAAGGTTGGGATTTGCCATGTCCCCAGGCCTTCTTTCCACCCGGCCCTGTATCGCTATTACCCATTCACTTCGTAATTGATGGGCCTTGGCATGAACCTCAGCATGGATCTCAGGATTCAAAACAACCTGGGTGATACCCCAGCGATCCCGCAGATCAATAAATATAACCCCACCATGGTCACGCCGTCTCAGCACCCAACCCATCAGGGTGACAGATTCTCCAACATTATCCACTGCAAGATCATTACAGGAATGACTCCGTTTGAGTCCCCCCATGGATTCCATTTGATTACTCCTCAGTTTTTGTGAACAGTGCAATCATTACAGGACAGTCCTGCTTCCTGGCCGAGCACTGTATTTTATTTTTAGGAGCCTATCAGAGATATTATAATCGTAACGAAAATTCGCAAAAATTTATTCTCGATTCTCTCGATTTCGAAGTCTACGCTTATCTGCAGTAGATTCAGAATTCTCTGACAGGCTCCTAGTATTCCTTGATTTTTGTTTTGATAGCGGCGGCCCAGTTTTGGAAATCAGTTGCAAGTTCAACAAATTCCTGCTCACCGGAAAGCATATCTTTCAGGGCCACTTCTCTATTTTCCAGCTCATTTTCACCCAGAATAAGTGCAAACCTGGCCTTCTGTTTATTGGCCTGTTTCATCTGGTTTTTCATGCTCCGTCCCTCATGGTCCATCAATACCCGCACCCCAAGGGAGCGAAGCATCTGCATCAGGTGGAATCCCTTTTTATAGGCGGCCTCTCCCAGGGTGACAAGAAAAAGGTCAAGACCAGGGGGGCTTTCAAGCTCATCTTTTTGGCTTAACAGCATGGCCAGCCTTTCGATGCCCATGGCAAAACCTATGCCAGGCACATCCGGGCCGCCGAGTTGTTTGACCAGCCCGTCGTATCTCCCTCCTGCCCCAATGGCGCCCTGGGCACCAAGTTCAGTAGTTATGAACTCAAAGGCTGTCCTGGTATAGTAGTCAAGTCCCCGCACCATTGAAGGATTAACAGAATAAGGCACACCAAGAAGATCCAGTGCCTCCTTGACTTCATCAAAGTGAGCGCTGCATACCCCGCAAAGATGCTCAATAATTGATGGCGCCGAAGCGTACTGCTCCTGACAATGATCGCTTTTGCAGTCAAGCACACGAAGCGGGTTGGTGACACTGCGACGCTGGCAGTCTTCACAAAGATGCTCAATCCGCTCTGTAATAAATTCCTGTAATTTTGCCTTGAAAGACGGACGGCAGGCAGCGCATCCCAGTGAATTTATCTCAAGGCTTGCCTCCAGGCCTATTTCCTGCAAGAGCTGCCATGCCATGGCCATAACTTCGGTATCTGTCATGGCATGGTCTGAGCCGAGCACTTCCACGCTCATCTGATGGAACTGTCTCAGACGCCCCTTCTGGGGTCTTTCATGCCTGAACATGGGGCCAATAGTGTAGAGGCGCTGCACAGAACCTCTAACATAAAGACCATTTTCGATATACGCCCTTATCACCGAAGCGGTTCCTTCGGGCCGCATGGTCAGAGAGGCGCCATTGCGATCCTTAAAGGTGTACATCTCTTTTTCGACAATATCGGTGCTCTCGCCAATAGTGCGGACAAAAAGTTCTGTCTTCTCCAGAATAGGAACTTTAATCTCTTCAAAGCCATACCTGTGAAAAATGTCCCGGGCCTTCCTTTCTATGACTTGCCAGAGGCCAACCTCATCGGGCAGAATATCCTTGAAGCCTTTTAAAGCTTTTATGCTCAAAATAATCTCCTAATCACAGCAGAAATGTATTAGAATATAAAAATAAACGGACAACTTTACTCGTACCGGCATCAAAAAGTCAAGCAATGTCCCCTGCAGGAGCACGCTTTGACTTGACAAAGGACCAGAAGAGGTGCATATTCCTCCGTTGTTAGCGAATAATACTATCTTTTATTCATGCAACCAAACCATTTGATTTTAATTAATAATTTACAACATCAGTATTGTTGCAATACAAGTAACGGAGAGCCTTGCACGAAATTCCATAGTATTTCCGCAGTGTTAATTACTACATGAAACTACCCCCACTCACAATTGGACCATTCGTTGCCCCTGTCCCCCTTATCCAGGGAGGGATGTCTATCCGGGTCTCTACCTCAGACCTTGCAATACCTGTCGCAAAATGTGGCGGCATAGGCACAATCGGAGGTTCTGCAATTCCCATAGATGAACTCCAGGCCGACATCCAAAAAGCAAAAAACGCTACAAAGGGCATTATTGCGGTGAACATCATGTTTGCCATGAAAAATTTTTACCAACTTGTCAAAGGCTCGATTGAAGCCGGGGTCGACATGATTATCACCGGCGCGGGATTTTCCAGGGATGTCTTCAAGATTGGCAAGGAGACCAATACGCCAATCATTTCCATCGTCTCCTCACCTGCCTTTGCCAGGCTTGCAGAAAAGCTGGGTGCTGCCGCCATTATTGTTGAAGCCAAGGAGGCAGGAGGACACCTGGGAACAGACATTGCCTTGCGGGACCTGTTTCCCAAGATCCGCAAGGTTGTAAAAAAAGTGCCGCTCATTGCAGCCGGCGGGATTACTAACGGTTATGAGATGGCTGAAATGATGGATAAATACGGTGCTGACGGAATTCAAATCGCCTCCCGTTTCGTTTTGACAAACGAATGCTCGGTTTCCGATGCCTTCAAACAGGTCTATCTCAATGCCAAAAAGGAAGATGTGGCCCTTGTCCATTCCCCTGTTGGACTGCCTGGCCGGGCCCTCAGAACCCCATTTGTTAAACGAATGGAGGCCGGCAAAGAAATCAAGGCCAATAACTGCAAGTACAAGTGCCTGAAAAAATGTGATCATTTTTATTGCATCTCTGAAAGACTGAGAATGGCAAGGGATGGAAACGTTGATGAAGGCCTTGTTTTTTCAGGAGAGAATGTCTACAAAATGAAAGACATACTCTCTGTCAAAGAAGTTTTTGACATGTTTACCTCCCAGGCTGAATCTGTCTATAAAGAACCCGCAGCCTCCTGAATCCTAATGTTATCAGGCAAAAAAAATTAAGCCATGCCTACTTCCCCGGGAACCGGAAGCAAGCCAGTTGATAATACTCCGACACCACGCATCATTCCCAGGTCAAATCATCCAATATCGAGAAAAAATATTGACCGGGAAGCGCTGAAGGTTCTGTACCGCCTGCGGGATGCCGGCTATATTGCCTACTTGGTCGGTGGTGGGGTTCGAGACCTTTACCTTGGAAAAACCCCGAAAGATTTTGACATCAGCACCAATGCCAAGCCCGGACAACTCCGTAAGATTTTCAAAAACAGCCGCCTGATCGGCAGACGCTTCAGGTTGGTACAGGTCTTTTTTCATGGCAGCAAAATCATCGAAGTTTCAACTTTCCGCTGTAGGAGTGAGTACGATTTAAATAGCGACAACAGCAGCGCCCAAGAAAAGGTTCTGGCAGCCAATAACACCTTTGGGTCCCCTACAGATGATGCCTTTCGACGCGACCTGACTATTAATGGCCTTTTCTACGAAATAGAAAACTCCAGCATCATAGACTACACTGACGGGGTCAATGACCTGGAACAGGGTATAATCCGTTTTATCGGTGAACCGGATATAAGAATCCAGAGGGATCCGGCCAGAATGATGCGGGTTATTCGCCATGCAGCACGTAACAATTTTACCATTGAACCTGATACCTGGCAGGCTATCGTTGACCACAAAGAAAAACTGCTTCTCTGCCCAACTTCCCGGATCCGCGATGAACTGATGAAAGATCTCCGCAGCACTGCCTGCAGGGACTGGGCGGAACTGGCAATGGACAGCGGTATTTTTTATGTGCTTTTTCCTTTTTATAAAGATATTCATACCCCGCCGGAAAATATACGAAATCGCAAGCTGTTTCTTGCCATCCAGACGGTTGTTGCCAGGTTGTACTCCAGGGGCATGAATCTGCCGGATCAATTAATCTTCTCCTTGCTCCTTGTTCCCTGGGCGATAGCAGAGTTAGACATCTTGAACAAAAACTGCAAAGGACCTGAATTCCACCGTCTATTAAAAAAAATAAGGATACGCCTCGATGAAATCCTTGGGCCCATGAGCATCAAACGCGCACACAAGGAAAGCATAGCGCTGCAACTGGTTACCCTGCCGCAGTTTATGCGCTATGCAAAAGAGAACAGTTGGCCGAAATGGTTGAAGAAAAAAAGTTATTACCGGGAATGCGATCTGTTTTTTCGAATTTTCTTAGAGGCCACTGCCGGCAAGAAGATTCCGGAGCATGTCATGGCCGAATCAATCAGTCAATTTGCAAGCAGGGTTAAACGCAAGCCCACCAGAAAACGGAAATTTAAAAAAAGGGGGCGCTCCGGACCGGCTTTCACCGATAAAAAACGCGGGTCCATTTTTGGGTTGAAGAAATAATCTTCAACCATCTAACTTGAGGGCTGGAATTGATGAAGCTGATGAAAAAATTTCTTCTGGAAAGGGAAAAAGCAGGAACGCTGCGGAAATTATCACCTTTAATCAGACTTGGCCAGGGCTGGATCAGGCTGTTGGACTTTGAGGATGAACTGCAGGATTTTTCATCCAACGATTACCTTGCCCTGTCGGAGCACCCTGAAGTAATTGCTGCAAGCAGAAAATATCTGGAAATGTTCGGGGCCGGAGCCGGGGCGGCTCGATTGATGAGTGGCGACATGGAAATTAACCACCTCCTGGAACAGGAAATTGCACCGTTTAAATCCAAAGAAGCCGCCCTGACTTTCGGCAGCGGCTACCTGGCCAATACCGGCATCATTCCTGCCCTGGCAGGAAGAGGCGATCTCATTATTACCGACCGCTTGAGCCATGCAAGCATCTATGACGGCTGCATGCTTTCAGGTGCAAGAACCATACGGTTCAGACATAATGACCTGGAGCATCTCGAACAGATTCTGAGTGAAAAACGCAGCCAGTTCAACAGTGTACTGGTTGTTGTCGAATCCATATATAGTATGGACGGAGATCGTTGCCCCTTAGCCGATCTTGTCAGTCTGAAAAAGCGCTACGGTTTTTTATTAATGGTTGACGAGGCCCATGCCACTGGATTGTATGGCCCTAACGGCTCTGGCATCATCGAGGAGGATAATGTCAGCGATGGAGTGGATATTGCCATGGGAACCTTTGGCAAGGCTCTGGGCAGCTATGGCGCCTATGCAGCCGCCTCGCAGGAAATTGTCGATTTTTTAGTTAACAGGGCCCGCACCTTCATATATTCCACTGCATTGCCTCCGGCTGTTGTAGGTGCCAATCTTGCCGCTCTATACCTCGTCAAATCAGAACCGCAACTGCGCCTTGACCTGCACCAGAAAGTTGCTTTCTTTAAAAAACAACTTCGTAAAAACGGCATAAAAGATGACCCTGGCCCTTCCCAGATTATTCCTGTCATGATTGGTGACAGCGCTAAAGCCCTTGCCATAGCTGAAGAACTTCAGAAAAACCATATTTATGTCAAGGCTGTCCGCCCACCCACCGTGCCGGAAGGATCAGCCCGCCTGCGGTTCTCCATCACCAGATATCACCAGGAGTCTCATCTGAAAAAATGCGCCAAGAATCTGGCTGGTGCTTTACACAAGGCATCCGTTTAAGACCTTTTAGCCCGCATTTCCCACGAACATTTCAGCATTTAATAGTGAATGGTGATAGTCTGAGGGCATAGAAGATGGTACACGGGATATTGACAGGAACAGAGTGTTTACGAATGCTGTAAATAAAAAATATGCCGAACTGTTCGCCTCGGCTTGGAAGAAACTCGGGTTAGTTTCCAGACCTTGCCTGTCTTTCTCATATCCTATATAGACTAAAGTCCATGAACCATTCATTTCTAAATATTGCCCAAGGCCTTGACACTAAAACGCCCACCGTTTTTTTGCCGGGCTGGGGTTTTGACGGCAGAATACTTCGGTTGCTCAAACCATCACCGGACTGGATCTATCCAGAAACGTTTCTGGAACCTGACACCATTGAACAGGACATTTTACACTTGGTTGCTGAATGCAATATAAAAAGAATTCGCCTAGTTGGATGGTCCATGGGGGCAATGCTTGGACTCGATTTTGCGGCCAAATACCCGGAAAAGGTTGGCTCATTGATACTCGTTTCACTCCGCTCCCACTGGCCCGAACATGAAATTAAAAAGCTGCAGGTGGAGTTTGCTGAAAACCCGGAAGATTTTCTCAAGGGCTTCTACCGGAAATGTTTCCTGGGAGACAAAGAGTACTACAGGATTTTTTGCAAAACTCTTGAACCTCTTTATCTCAATGCAGCAGATATGAATATTGAGCGATTGCAACGGGGTTTGAAGTTTCTTGAAAAATATGCCTTCCCCAGTCCTGTTCCCGGCATTCCTGTACGCCTGATTCACGGCAAACAGGATATCATTGCACCTGTCGCAGAAATGCCGATTCTTAAAGGCTCAAAAGTCGAACTCATTGAAAATAGCGGGCATGCAGCATTTCTTGCCGAAAGTTGTTCTCTGCAAAATGAATTAAGAAAACAGGAAATCAGGAAAAAATTTTCCAGGGCTGCAGATTCCTACGACAGCTATGCCAAAGTCCAGACTGATGTAGCACTGAAACTGGCAAAAAAACTTTCTCTATCACAAGATACTACAGGGAAAAAAACAATCCTGGAGATAGGCTGCGGCACCGGGAATTTCACCTCCATGCTGGCGGACAGGTTTCCTGCAGCAAAGATTGTGGCGCTCGACTTTTCCCCGGAGATGATTGCAAAAGCCAGCGATAAACTGCGTAAAAAAAATATTGAGTTTATTTGCGCAGAGGGAGAAGAATTCCTGCAAGAAGCCTCAGGCGAATCGTTTGACCTGGTGGCAAGCAACGGCTCCCTGCAGTGGTTCACAGACCATGACCAAGCACTCAAAAATATAGCTCGGATTCTCCTGCCCGGAGGAGTTTTTCTGTGTTCAATTTTTGGACCTGACTCCTTAAAAAAATTGGGCCTGGGTATGAAGGTCATATTTGCATACCCTGGAAATGTTGCAGCCGATGCATTTCCGGATGTCAACACCCTGCAGAACTGCCTGAATGCATATTTTACTAAGGGAACAGTTGAACAGGAATTGATTGAGAAACAATATGAGTCAGTACACGACCTGTTAGTCCATATAAAGAAAACAGGTACCGGTGGCTGGCATCAACATGGCTATCCTGCCCTTACCAAGGCACGGCTCAAGCAGCTGGATCATTGGTTTATCAAGACGTATGGCAGCTGCACAGTGAACTACCAGATACATTTTCTACAGGCTGCAAAATAACAGCCCTTCTACTCCCTGAAGAAAGGTGTAAAAAGCGGAAGGTCCGACTCAAAAATTAACACCTGAACAATTGAAATCACCAGCCACTGCATGACTCCGGCTGGATGTTCTTTCCAGGTAATGCACCAGGGCATTGACAATATTGCCGTCAAATTTTCCACCGTCAACCCCTTCCTGAAGAATGGCCAGGGCCTTCTCTTTCGGCATGGCCCGCCGGTAATGCCGGTCAGCGGTCAGGGCCTCAAAGACATCGGCAACAGTAATGATTTTTGCCATAAAGGGAATTTCCTTGGATTTCAGGCCGCTGTCGTAGCCCGAGCCGTCTAACTTCTCGTGGTGGCATGCGGCTATAATCGGCACATTCCTGTACTTGCGGGCAAAACACATCTTCTCGAGAATATTGCGGGTAATGGTCACATGTTCCTTTATGTGCTTATACTCCTCCTCATTCAGTTTACCGGGTTTTTTCAAGATCTGGTCGTCAATCCCCAGTTTACCGTAATCATGAAGGAGTCCCGCTGTTCTGACGACATCAACCTCGGAATGATTGAACCCAAGCTCTGTGGCAATTCCCACTGCAAAACGGGTGACATTAATGGAGTGACCGGCGGTTAACGTATCTTTTGCGTCAATGGAGGCAGCCATCACCTCAAGAATGCTCTGAAACTGTTTTTCCTGTTCAGCAAACATCATGGCATTGACGATGGCGATTGCCACTATTGCAGATAATCCTTTGAGTATATCAATGTCGGCATTGGTGAAAATGCCTTTATTCTTGTTGATTACCTCGATTACGCCGATGGTCTCACCCTTATGATCTATTACGGGAACGCCGAGGATTGTTCTTGTCTTGTAGCCGGTCTTTTTGTCGACACTGGAGTCGAAACGGTTATCATTTGCTGCGTCTTCTATATTAAGTACATGTCCGGAAACAGCAATCAAACCTGCAATGCCTAGTTTGATGCTCAGGTTTATATCGGATTCTTCCAGGCCGTGGGCGTATAGAGACCAGAGCCGGCTGGCTTCCTGGTCAACAATGAAAATCGACCCACGCTCGCTATTGGTCTGATCCATCAATTCCCGGACCAGTGTTTTTGCCTCGCTGGACCCTATGTCGGCAAGGGACGGATCTGCTTTCCGGCCAAGCGCGTGGGCTTTATCCCTGATCAAGGCCATATCCGCATCACTGTAAGAGCCGGTATCCTTGTTAAGCAGTTCAAGCGCCCCGACAATATGTCCTTTATCGTCCTGTATCGGGGCAACGAGAATACTTTCAGTTTTATAGTCCAGGATCTGGTCGATATCAGGGTTGAAATAGGGGTGTTCATGGGCATTGGCAATGTTGACAACCTGTTTTGAAAGTACTGACCAGCCAACAATGCCCATTCGCAATTTAATGCTTATCGAATCATTGGCGACTCCTTCTGCAAATTTTGCCCGCAACTCCAAGGTATCCCAGTCCACTAAGAAAAGAGAGGTCCGGTCCGCTTCAATTAATTCCGATATCTCGCTTATAATAAGGGGTAGAAGTTTGTCTATGTCTCTTTCCGCACCGATTTTTTTCTGAATTTCCTGCAGGATATTGAATTTACGGTTCTCCTTTTCCAGAGACTGAAAACTTTCATTATGTATTCTTGAACGGTTCATGTTTCCCTCGGGGAATATAAGGAATCTGGATAGGCGTATGATTCATTAATTTGACAGAAAAAAATAAGAGAAGCAATATTAATTTTTCACGCTTGCCACACTGTTTACTTTTAATAAGGTGAAGCAGAGCTGATATTGCCACTGTTGATGGCAACATCAGCATCAAACTATCAATTCCTTAAAATATACAATGGAGGGGAATTTAACAGAATAGTGAATCTCGCCCCGGCTGCTTGGCCTGGCAACAAAAATGAGCACTCCCATGCCATAAGTCTCTGCCGCCTGGAGCACATTATCATTGTCATCGGCCAGGAGAGTTCTCTGTTTATCAAAACCAAGTATTGACTCCAGGCGTTCCCAGAATTCCGGATCTTCCTTGGGAAGGCCGACCTCCTCGGAACAGATGATCCTGTCAAAGTAACCACCGAGGTCTGTCTTTCGCATTTTGATATCCAGGGTCTTACTGTGGGCGTTGGTCACCAGATACACCTTTTTTCCTACGGTCCGGCAATATTTCAGAAAATCGATCACATAGGGATGCACCTGAATGAGGTGGTTGATTTTAAGTTTCAGGGCCGGAATATCGAGACCAAGTTTTTCAGACCAGTAATCCAGGTCTGTCCAGGCCAGGGTTCCTTCTATGCTCTTATAGCGGGCAAGGAGTTCCTTTCGGGCTTCCAGGGGAGTTAAATCATTTTGCTCTGCAAAAATTTCAGGGACATAATGTTCCCAGAAATAATCATCGAAATGTTTATCCAGCAAAGTGCCGTCCATATCCAGCAGCACGGTATCTACAGCTTCCCACTGCGGTTCCCAGCGGCTGGGGCTTTTATTTTCATCCTGGTTTTTCAATGAGGATTTCAAGATATCAAAATTATTTTTTTAAAGTTTTACATTTTACATTACAATAACAGCAGAAATTATACCTGGTTCAGGCATAATTGTTAGCATAAAAAGCTGCTAACGATTATCAGCCTAGAAAACGGCTGATGATTGGCAGGCACATAACTTAAAATTCAAAATTAAACAATGCCTAGATTATTTATAGCCATTGACCTGCCCGGCACAATGAAAAAAAATCTGGAAACAATGTTTTTCGGCATTCCGGGAGCCCGATGGGTTGCTCTTGACCAGCTGCACCTCACGGTGCGGTTTATCGGAGAAGTGGATGGGGCGCTGTTTCTTGATATAAAAAATACGCTTGAAGAAGTAAGTATTTCACCTTTTGGCATACAACTGAAGGGAGTAGGACATTTTCCGCCACGTGGCGCACCGCGAGTTATCTGGGTAGGTCTGGAAAAAAGTGAACCAGTGCAGCTTTTGAGAAAAAAAATTGATGGTGCACTCTTGCAAATCGGTTTGGAGCCTGAAGGTCGGAAATTTTCTCCGCATATAACACTTGCACGACTGAAAAATACTCCGCTTCAGAAAGTTGCCGATTTTCTCTCCGGTAATGGACTATTCAGCCAGGAACCTTTTCAAATTGACGACTTTAAGCTTTACTCCAGCACCCTCACCCCGAAAGGCGCGATTCATAAGGTGGAAAGGGTCTATGCCTTGACGCAAAAAGGCTAAAGGCACACTGGAAAGGACAGGTTTCAAGGGGGCGAGGGCCGAAGGGAAAGATGAAAGGTACAAAGCGCAGGATTAGGAGTAAAAAGTTCGTAGTAAAATTTTTTAGCTGACCGCTGCAAGCTGATCGCTGACCGCTTATTTCTTTCTAAGTATCACAACAGCATGGGCTGACATACCTTCTTCTCTTCCTTCAAATCCCATCCCTTCTGTGGTTGTGGCCTTAAGATTTATGGAAGCAGGTTCAACACCGCATGCTGCGGCAAGATTTTTTCCCATGGTCTCAAAATAAATGGCCAGTTTTGGTTTTTGAGCCACCACGGTTATGTCTGCATTATGAAGGGCATACCCCCTTTTTTCTACCAGATCACATACGGTTTCTAAAATCTTCAAGCTGCTGATATCTTTAAATTTTTCATCACTGTCTGGAAAGTGCTGACCGATATCGCCAGCACCGGCACCACCAAGCATGGCATCGCATAAAGCATGGGTCAACACATCGGCATCGGAATGCCCCTGCAGCCCTTTCTCATGCGGGACAGTAACACCCCCCAAGACTAGGGGCCGGCCCTCCACCAACCGGTGCGCATCATATCCATAACCACTGCGATATTGGCAATTTTCCTCTAAAATATTATTATCTTCCCGACTTTCCCTGAGTATGGCCTTTGCAAGAATAAGATCTTCCGGTCTGGTTATTTTTATATTTCTCTCTGACCCCTCAACCACCTTCACTGGAATATTGATGCGTTCCAGTAATGCAGCCTCATCTGTGGCAATAAAACCTTTATGTTTTGCCGCGTCGGCAAATGCTTTTTTCAGCAGCGAGACCTCTGCAGCCTGAGGTGTCTGCGCCTGCCAGACCCCTGACCTGTCAATAGTCTGCTCGATCTCTTTCTCGGCAGAAACTGCCTTCAAGGTATCCTTAACAGGGACCGCAACCATTGCCGCACCATTCTTCACTGTCTCTTTCAGGCAATTTTCTATAACTGACACCGGGACAAATGGCCGGACACCGTCATGCACCAACGCAAATTCAACCTCCTGAGGCAAAGCTTCAAGGCCGGCCAGAACGGAATCCTGCCGGTGTTTGCCTCCTGGCACCACTTTCAATACTTTGGAAAGATTGTATCTCTGCACCTGTTCTTCAGCCCACGCACAACTTTCAGGCGGCACAACTACAATGATGAGCCCGATTGACTCTACCTGCTGAAATACCTGGAGTGTATGGATAAGGATAGGAGTCCCATCCAACTCGAAAAACTGTTTTGGGGAAGACAACCCCATACGGCTGCCGCTTCCGGCGGCTGGGATGATGGCGGCGACTTTAGAAGGATTCATTGGTATTTAATAAAAGAAATGAACAATAAAAATTGGAGTGGGCTATAAGCCGAATTCTGTACCCGCATGCGGGCCATGATCATTTCTCTTGGATGCCGGTCACCCGGCACCTCCTGCGATCTACCCGGAAACATCGGACGGGCAGCCCTCAAACGTTTCCCTATTTGATCTTGCTTCGGGTGGGGTTTGCCCTGCCTTTCATGTCACCATGAAAGCGGTGAGCTCTTACCTCACCATTTCACCCTTACCCGCCAAAGACGGGCGGTGTATTTTCTGTGGCACTTTCCCCCGATCACTCGGAGTTCGCGTTACGAACCACCCTGCCCAGTGAAGTTCGGACTTTCCTCTGGCCCAAGGACCAGCGATCATGCGCCCACTCCATGTTTCATAGTAAGAGTTCGAAGTTACTGTGTAAAGTGATTTCGCTTATTGCTGCAGATGATTACCAATAGTTTATTTAAGAATATTTCTTACCTGCTTGGGGGACAGGTTCTGAAAATATTCCTGCAAAGCCTCGTCAGACAGTTTTTTGACCAGAACATCAGGAACTCCGGCAGCCTGACTCATTATATCAGAATTCATCATATCAGAATTCATCCGGCCGGGATTCACTCCTCAGTGGTCTCCGGATCATGAAAAAGGATGCGTTGGCAGATAGGGCAGTTGAGCATCCTGTCTCCCTTCAAAATATTATTAAAATGCTGGGGAGGAATACTCATAAAACATCCCTGACAAACGCCTTTGATTACTCCGACAACTGCTTTGCCGTTTCGCCGGGCACGAAGCATGTCATAATTTCTCAGAACTGCAGTATCAATATGTTTTGCCATGGCTTTACGCTTTGTAACAATTTTTTTCTTTTTTCTTTCTATTTTTGCAGATTGCTTCTTGGCTTTGGCGCTTTCCTCGTCCAGAGCCGTTTTTTCATCCGCTGTCAGATTCTCCTGCTCAGCCATAATTTTACTATCGGCTTCACTGGTTTCCATAAGGCTGACAATTTCCTCTTCCTTCTCCTTCATGTTTTTCTTGGCGTCTTCAATCTCTTTCAACAAACTCTGGTACTCACGGTTTGTCTGCACCTGCATCATTTTAGACTGACGCTCTTTAATCCGGTTTATCTCGTCAGAAAGTTCTGCTTCAAATTCCCGCCGCTGCGCTTCTGCTGCTTCAATTTTATCCTTCAATTCAATGATGGATGCCTGGCGTTCATCAAATGCCTCTACTCTTTTTGCAAACTCATCCTGCTCAGAATTGATTTCAGCATCAAACATGGCGATTTCCAGATCAATTACCTGCAGTTCTGTCAACTGCTTAATCTCTTCATTCAATGGTTGTCTCCTCGATAGCTAACGTTATTTTACGACTCTTTATTTTTTGTATGATAAATTTAAAAATACTTAATTTGTCTGTTGTATTGATTTCTGCATCATCGCATGTATCTACAGTTATATTTCTTACCCCCCGGGCTGATGGTAAGTAAAAGGATCTTGCTGCTTTGCAGAAGGCTGAACCTGGATACTCATCCCTCTTTCAGCAAAAACACCCTCAAGCACTTTAACCAACGATTTTACAACCGGGTTCTCCGTAGCAAAATGGCCTGCATCAATGATACAGAAACCAGAGGCCTCAACCCATCTTGCCGTACTGTGCTTTACTTCACCTGTTATATACACTTGCGCTCCCCTGTCTAACGCTGCTTCCGCCAATTCAGAGCCACTGCCGCCACACACTGCCACAGTGCTTATGTCCGCAGGTATCTGGCCTGCCACACGCAGGGCCGGCAAATTAAAAACGGCGCACAGGTGCTCAATAAATGCTTTACGGCTCAAAGTTTCGGCAAGACGACCAACGCGCCCGAGCCCGATATCTGAAGTTGCGGGACTCTCTGCTGCATCCTGATCATTACCAGTTGGAGCAAGAACCCTTGCATCCACCATGCCTAGACTGGTGGCAAGTACATCATTCACTCCGCCGACAGCCTGGTCCAGATTTGAATGACAGCCTATTACCGATATTTCATTCTTCAGCGCCTGGCTTAAAAACCTGCCCAGTGGCTGATTAGTATATATTGCTTTTAAGGGGTTAAAAATGAGGGGGTGATGGGTAATGATGCAGTCAGCACCGCATTCTCCGGCCTCGGCAAGTACTTCTTCTGTAGGGTCAAGCGCCACAAGGACACCCTGTATCTGCTTGCCGGGATCTCCTACCATCAGGCCGACATTGTCCCATTGCTCCGCCAGGCCGAAAGCAGCAATCTTATCCAGAATTTCAAGCAAGTCTTTTACAGTTAAATTTGTTCCCATCTCACGCCGAAAGGATGCTGTCATTTATCACAAAGAAAAAAGGCACACCTCTTTTTCAGGTGTACCTTTTCTTTCAATCAAGAAAACTGTCTGCGGCTTCTCCCTTGAGAATGAACCTCCACGGCCACTCCTTCAGTCGATAGAACCTTGAATCCACAATTTTATTACTATCTACCTGCCATTTCATTTTGTCATTTTGTATTATTGCAATAGGCTCAAAAACTGCATATTGATACCCGACAGGGCAATGCATACGGTTAAAAGCTCAATTATTGATAAAATACAATGGATGGACAGCTTAGCTGGTGGGCCTACCTGGACTCGAACCAGGGACCGACCGGTTATGAGCCGGTGGCTCTAGCCAACTGAGCTATAGGCCCATCCCAAAAAAACCGAATTTATTTTATTACCCCAGGCAATTTTTTTTGTCAACCGCTAAATCGTTAAATTTTGGATGGGATTTGCAATTGCTTTACCATTGATGCAAATAAAATCATTTCTTTTAACCGTCTCCATGCTGTAAGTTAAATATTTGAATATTTCTGACAGCCTATTTCCCATTTTTTAAAATATCGCTTTTCCTACTTCTAAATTACGACTTTTATAATCACAATCGGTCACCACCTTGATCTACAACAACCTTCTCTACTTCATCACAGTCATCATCATATTCTCTACCGGAAGTATTCCGGATGCGCCGCAAATCCCCTTCACTGCCGCCTTAATTATTTTCTTGGCAAAAGGAGGTGCATATCATTATCTCCTCCACCATGCCCACTCCAAAGGGCGGGTCTCCAACGACAAACAATATTTTGCCATTGAACAGAAATTTTCACTTCTGGCTATTTTCATTTTCGCCATTGATGTCTATCTGCTTGATATTAAATATTATTTTTCCTTTCTCTCCTTAAACGAAAATTTACCTGTATTGCTCAGCTTAGGGGGCATATCCCTGTTTTTCTTTTACCTTTCTCTGCTGTGGCTGGCTGCCAGAAAAAATTACCAGGGAATTTTCGGTCGCCACTATTCTGCCAAAGAGTTTGTCATTAACAATATTAAATTTAATCTTCCCATAGTCCTGCCCTGGCTCATTATCAATTTCATTGCTGACTTTTTCAAAATTCTGCCTTTTCCACTGACAAGGATGCTTGCATCTTCAGAATGGGGAGAACCCATTCTGTTGCTGCTTTTCTTTCTCCTGTTGGCTGTTATTTTTCCTGTGCTCATAAAAAATCTTTGGAATTGCCAAACAATGCCGGATGGTCCTGCCCGGGCCCATATGGAAGAATTCTGCCGACAGCAGAACTTCAGATACACGGACATCATGCTTTGGCCACTTTATGAGGGAAAAATGCTAACTGCAGGAGTTATGGGTCTGTCAAAAAGATACCGGTACCTTCTCATCACCCCGGCTTTACTGGAAGCCTTGACCCCTTATGAAATTGAAGCTGTCCTGGCCCATGAGATCGGCCATGTAAAAAAGCATCATCTGCAGCTTTACCTCTTACTTTTTCTGGGTTTCGGACTTGTGGCCAGCATGATTGCCAGCCCCCTTCTCTATCTGCTTTTAAACTCAAACTTTTTTTACCACATTATCAATGCAACAGGGATAGACCCTGAAGCCGCTTTAACTTTCTGGGGTACGGTTCCGATGTTTGTCATCATGATTGTCTACTTCCGCTATATATTTGGTTTCTTCATGCGAAACTTTGAGCGGCAGGCAGACACGCAGGTATTTAAGGCGCTTGGTGACAGTACACCCTTGATCAGTTCCCTGGAAAAAATTGCCTGGTTGAGCGGCAATATCCGCGACAAACCCAGCTGGCATCACTTCGGTATCGGCCAACGGGTTGACTTTCTGGAAAAATGCAGCAGAGACAAGTCATTAATTGCCCGTCATGACCGCAAAATTTATGGCAGCCTCATCCTTTTTATTGTTCTGCTTGCATTCAGCGGCGGAATAATCTGGAATATGCCCATGGAGCTTGACGATGAGGCGAATATTAAATTTGTTGAAGCTGTATTACAGCAGAAATCGCACCGGGAACCGGATAAAGCCATCTGGCACCGGCTGACAGGAGATCTTAAACAGGAACTGGGCAAGGATGCAGAGTCACTGGCTGCTTACGAAAAAGCCCTGGCCCTGGAACCGGACAACCCCGAGACCTTGAATAATTTAGCCTGGCTTCTTATAACTGCCAGTAATCCCGCTGTCCAAGATCCTGAGCAAGCATTACTGCTGGCCTTACAGGCATCATCCTTAAGACCGACAGCCGGGCATATTTTGGACACCCTGGCAGCAGCCTACTGGGCCAATAATATGCTCAAAGAGGCGCTGAAAACTGAAGATAAAGCCATTGGCCGTGATCCTGCCAACCATATTTTCTACAGGCGTCAGATGGAATTTTTTCTTGATAACAGATGGCCTGCAGACCTGGAAGGCTGGACAAAACAACAATAAAACTTTTCTACACAAGGCCAAATATATGAAACGTATCCTGGTAACCAATGATGACGGAATCTACGCCGCCGGCCTGCAGGTGGCATTCAAAGAAAGCCAGAAGTTGGGAAAAGCTGTCATTATCGCGCCTGAACATGACAACAGTGCAGCAAGCCACTCCCTGACCATGGACAGGCCTTTGCGGGTAAAGCAACTCAGGGAAAATATTTATGCCATCAACGGGACACCTACGGATTGTGTCACCATCGGTATTGGCAAAATTTTGCCCGAAAAACCTGACCTGGTCATATCCGGGATAAACCCCGGCCCCAATCTCGGTGATGATGTGAGCTATTCAGGAACAGTATCAGCTGCCATTGAATCCACCATGCTGGGCATCCCTTCCATTGCAGTCTCATTGGCAGCCGACTCAGAACCCTTTCACTATGAAACTGCCGGGGCTTTTATCGCTACATTGGCCCAATTAATCCTGGAAAAAGGCCTCCCGAAAGACACGCTGCTCAATGTCAATATTCCTAATGCGGCCACCCAGGACATTTCCGGAGTGGTATTCACCAGGCGCGGCAGAAGACTCTATGATGATGCGATCAAGGAAACCTATGACCCATGGGGGCGAAAGCATTACTGGATAGGCGGCGGCACCCCTTCGTGGGATTCAGGTGAAGATACCGATTCTGCGGCGATCAGTGTAAACAAAATCTCCATCACCCCGATGCACCTGGATCCAACAAACTACGAGGCACTGAAAATATTACAAAAAGACTGGACTGATCTGCTGAAATAGAAATAAAAAAGGTGGAAGATTATTATATCTGCCACCTTTTAAAGTCTTTTAGTTATTTGAAGTGAACTGCCGGATATAGTTCAGATACAAGGAAGAGTCTGTTCGGCTATGGCTTCCCATGCCGGACAGACGATGACACAGTATATGGATTATATACGGTAATTCACTTTGTAAACAAGACTTCCACCCGCCTATTCGTTTCACGCCCTTTTTTAGTATTGTTGGAGGCAATTGGCTTAGTCTCTCCAAAACCAATCATGGTCAGCCTGCTTTGGGCAATTCCCTGTGAGACCAGGTATTCCATAACTGCAGTTGCCCGCCTCTCAGAAAGACCCTGATTATATGCATCAGTGCCCAGCCAACAGGTATGACCATGAATTTCAGCGTTAAGGTCGGAATTTTTCTTGAATACCTGCACCCAACGGTTCAACTCATGGTAGGACTCGGGACGGAGAGTGGACTTATCAAAATCAAAAAAGATATTGTTCATTGTCAGGGCAATCTTCTCTTCCACGAGCTTTTCAATGGGATAGAGGATAATATCATGCCTGTACTCGGTATACTCTTTGATATCGGTGAAATCCAGGGTTTCAGAGGCACCCATGTATCCGTCTTTTTCTGCAGAATATCCGTACTTATGGCCTGCCGGTAAAACAATAAAATAATCGCCGGAATCCGGATCGCTTTTAGCCACACCGGCTGCCTTGTTAAGGGTCAGATCATTCCAGACAATCTGAGCTTCCAAGGGGGTTTTTATCAGGATCCATGACCTTGCCGAAGACAGCAACAGCCACAAGGGGTCTGGCTGCGGCAGGTAACTCAGTTGAAAAAATATCACTGGGGCCGCACCCTGTCTGTGGTGAGGAAATATCCCCATCCCAGCAGCCTTTTTTCTTTTCCGCAGTGGCATAATAGGCCAGGTCGCCGTCAGTTGTTATCTGAAAGCCCCAGTCGTTATAGGGACCATTTACTTTCCTTGCCAAGGTTTACAGGCGCGCTCCACGCAGTCCATGACGACTTGTCTTTCCGGAAGGATACAAAAACATCAAGCCCGCCAAGCCCGTAATGCCCTTCTGAACTGAAATACAATGTCCTGCCATCCGGATGCAGGAACGGTGAGTATTCTGCATAGGGAGTATTTATTACTTCGCCAAGATTGATAAGCCGGCCTTCTCCGGAGGGAGTCTGTCGTATAGACGTAGATATCTGTATTTCCCCGCATAACTTCCATGAAACAGTGCCTCCTTTTCCTTAAAGGAACCAATATTCCCTGGCCGGTCGGACACAAACAATATGGTTCTGCCATCAGCAGGCAGCATGGCATCACTGTCAAAATGCTCGGTGTTTATCGGGGCAGGATAATGTTTTATTTCAGACCAGCATTTCTTGCCCTTTTCAGCATAAAAGATATCTCCGCGCCCGAATGATTCAGGATAGTTGGCCATCAAGGTGATTGTATTATTGTCTGCAGAAATCCCCAGGATCATCTCATGACTCGGCGTTGATATCGGAGGCCCCATATTGTCGGCCTTTTGCCAGCCGCGCCGATACCTGCTTGAATAGTAAATATCCTCGCCCCCAGCATCTTCGCCCCTGTTGCGCGTAAAATAGAGCGTTTGGCTGTCAGCAGAAATAACCGGCCTGAATTCAGATCCTCTGGTGTTTACTCCACTGCCAACCGGAGAGTTCTGCAAATATTCTTCCGGGGCTTCAAGCAGGTTTATTATCTTGTCAAACCGCTCAGCCATGACGGGGAAATTCGTTTTATATTTTTGATAGACAGCTGCTGCAGCGTCCCAGTTTTTATCGTTGACATAGGATGCGGCAAGCCTCTGTACAGCAACAAAGGCTAACTCACAGGGACTGTTATCACTGATAAATTTTTCATAGTCCTGGACTGTCACAGACTGTTGCAGCACCACCTCGTACTCTTCACAGGACTGTTCAGCAGCAACAAGTTGGGGGATTAGAGCGAGCAAGAAAATCAAGGCCCCAAAAACTACCTTCCGGCCTGTCATCATCTTTGCATTCATCGGGGTCCTCCTGTTAATGACTCTTGGCAGACAACTAACTTTCTTTAAAATTAGACTAACAAGTTAATTACCCTATAATTTTTTGGTTTTCTGGTCAACAAGATAGTTTGCAAACTCTGTCCTGCAATGAAAAAAATTTACGAATTCAAAGCCTGGTTTATTCATCTATAGAAAATGCCCATTTTCATGCAATACAAAACATTAGCATAGATGCAATTGCTAAGCCAAAATATAGTTAATTATGCTCATTTTTTATTTTAAAACTGCGACAAAAAAATATACAATCATAAAAAGTTTCATCCGAGTCTTATCTTTATATATTTTTGGGGGAATAAAAAATGCCACTCCTGGGCGCACACATGTCCATTGAAGGGGGCCTGCACAAGGCATTAGAAAGGATCAGCCTGATCGGGGGGCAATCCTTGCAGATATTCTCCAAGAATCAACGGCAATGGAGAGTGCCGGAATTGAGTCCTTCTGAGATTAAAAAATTTATCGAGACGTGGGAGCAGTGGGGCAAAGGACCAGTCGCTGTTCATGATTCATATCTCATCAACCTGGCAAATCCTGATGGAGAAAAAGCAAACAGGGCTGTTGGCGCCTTTGCCGAAGAACTCCGCCGCTCGGACCAACTTACTATCCCCTTTCTTATCATGCACCCAGGTTCCCATGTGGGCTCCGGCCTGGAAAATGGGTTGCAGCAATTAACTGCAAATATTGACCGCGCCTTTGCAAAGGCAGATGATGCCAAGTCCGTTATAGTTTTGCTTGAAACCACGGCAGGTCAGGGCACCGGCCTTGGGGCACGCTTTGAGGAATTGGCCTATATCATCACCCATTCTGAATTCAATGACCGGCTAGGTGTCTGTTTTGATACCTGCCATGCCTTTGCAGCAGGTTATGATATCAGATCTGCAGCAGAATATGAGAAGACCTTTGCAGATTTTGATAAAATTATCGGCCTGGAGCGCCTGAATTTTTTTCACCTTAATGATTCAAAAAAAGGGCTGGGCTCCAGGATTGACCGTCATGACCATATCGGCAAGGGTGAAATAGGGCTGGAAGGATTCAGGCTTCTTATGAACGACCCGCGTTTTGCAGAGCATCCCATGGTACTGGAAACCCCCAAAGAAAAGGATCTCAAAGAGGATATAGAAAATCTGAAACTGCTAAGGAGTTTGATAGAAAACTTAACTGAGATTAAATCTTTTCTGTTGAACTAAATTCTGACTGCTGATAGCTGACAGCTAATCTTCTATGCTTTTTTTAACCCACCCTGGCCGCAAGCACCAACCCCCGCACAAAATCTAACATAAAAGCCCGACCGAGCAGGAAAAGAATAATACATATTATGGCAGCCACCGGGACAGTAATAATCCACGATTTAAATATTTTTTTGGCGATACGACTGTCAATACCTGACAGACCACGGGCCAATCCAATACCCATAATAGCTCCCACCAGGGTATGGGTTGTTGAAACAGGCAGTTGCATGCGGGTGCAGACAAGTACTGTGGCAGTTGCGGCAATATCAGCGGCAACTCCACGCGTCGGGGTAATTTCGGTTATCTTGGTGCCAACCGTAGCCATAACCCGATAGCCATAGGTGGCAAGACCGAGCACAATACCGCCGCCGCCCAGCATCAGGATCCATAAGGGCACCGGCACCTTCATCTCCACAGTGCCGGTGCTTAAGATATTAGCCACGGCAGCCAGCGGGCCCACCGAGTTTGCCACATCATTGGCGCCGTGGGCAAAAGCCACGGCACAGGAACTGATAATAACCAGCGGTACATAGACTTCCTCAACCTTTTCAAGCTGTTCATGAAGTGGCAGGAATTCCTTACCGCTTAATTTTTTCTTTACATGTATCCTTGATGCAATGGTTGATATCACACTGATTGCCAGGGCGAGGAGCAGTGTATGAGTATCGGTCACCCAGTCAAGTCCTTTCAGGACATGCTTAAATCCTTTGTAAATCGTCGCCAGGGTCACCACCATGGCCAAAAAGAAAACAATGTACGGGGTAACCTTAATGGCAGCCTTAACCGGTTTCTCCTGCCCCAGAATCAGCTTACTGATAATCTTAAAGAGGATAAAGGCTATGAGGCCGCCGGCAAGGGGAGAGATAAACCAACTGGCTACAATCTGCCCCATCTTGCCCCAGTTGACAGAACCGATACCAGCAGCCACGATGCCGAATCCTGCCACTGCACCGACAATAGAATGGGTAGTGGAAACAGGCATGCCGGTCCAGGTGGCGAAATTAAGCCAGATGGCTGCAGACAGGAGCGCCGCCGACATACCAATTACCAAAAGCGCTGCCGGTTCACCCTCCAGCATACCCGGCATGGAAGCCAGGGCCGAGGGATCAACAATACCTTTGCGGATTGTTTCTGTCACGTGGGAGCCAACCAGGACAGCACCGGCAAACTCGCAGATACCTGCAGCAATAACCGCCTGTTTGACGGATAAGGCCCCGGAGCCGACGGCATCGGCCATGGAATTGGCCACATCGTTAGCGCCTATGTTCCAGGCCATATATAGTCCCAAGCAGGACCATAAAGGCCAGTATTATGATATCCATGAAATCAGTAGTCTGGATCTGGAGAAATTATTTGACGATCATGGTCCTGAGCATATCGCCGGCATTTTCAGCCTCATTGGCAATGGCCCCTAGAGTCAACAGCATCTTTTCGTAAAATATAATGTCGATAACACCAACCTTGTTCTCAAGGTTGTAAATATCCTTGCTCAGGCTGCGGGCCATGCGGTCCGCCTTCCATTCCTCCTCGTTGAGTCCCCTGAAGGATGTCAAGGACATGCTTGGCCTCTGCACCACTGAAAGAAACCTCGGCAAGATTCTTCAGCTCAACTGCCGCGCCAAGAAGCGTGCCGGTTACCTGGAAAATCTGCTCGAGAAAATCAAAAAACTTATCCATTATATCAGGATGCAGCCTGGTCTTGCGCAGTGTCAGGATTACTGCAAAGTCTTCAGCCTTGTCTGCTATTTTGTCCTGACTGCTGATAAACTTTTCCAGCTCCACCCGCTCAACCGGCATAAAGTAACGCCGCGGCAGATGCTCCCGCACATCATGCTTGATCATATCCGCTTCGTATTCAAGCCTGGAAATCTTATCCTGGATCTTGTGGATTTCCTTATAATCTTCATTGACCAGTGCCTCCATGAGCGGCTTAAGCATTTCCACACACTCGTGCACCTTCTTTGTGTGCTCCACCAGAGGCCCGAACGGCGACTTACCGAATAAATCCTGTATGATATTCATCTATATTCCCTCAATTGTTTTTACAGGCACAGGCTTGATCAGCCATTCTCCATGTTGGTTATTATTAACCCTTATTGTTAGATTTTTATGAGGACTATATTAAAAAATTGTTGATCTGAAAAACATATTTTTTATGATTAGGCAATAATTTCTTTATTGCTTGCATGACACATGGCAGACTCCTGTCGGTATGTCTTCTGCTGCAGCTTCTTCTCTATTGGATAATTCTTTATCAAAGAAATTTTTCATCGTGTAGCGGATTGCATCCCGAGCATCCCGGAACTTCTGCAGGTTTTCCTCGGTGGGGTCATTGGAATGGGGCGGATCGGGAAAACCCATATGCAATCTCTTCACCCCGCCGAAAAACACCGGGCATTTTTCATTGGCATCATCGCACAGGCTGATAACATAATCGAAATGCATGTCCTTGTATTTGTCCAGATGGTCGGAAGTTTCACCACTGATATCAATACCGATCTCATCCAGTACCATAATGGCAAGGCGGCTCACCTCTTTCGGATTGGTGCCCGCAGAGTACGTCTTTATCCTGTCACCAAAATCGTGCTTCACAATCCCCGGCCGCCATCTGGCTGCGGGCAGCATTGGCCGTACACAAAAACAGAACCTTGATTTTCTCTTTTTCCGTCACAGACAAACCCAAAAAATTGAGACAAAGCAGAACATCTTACATTTTGATACTATTTTTTTAACACACACGCTTTGGCCATACTTTACAACAGCTATCTGTCAATGCTATAGAATAAACCCTTCTAACAGTTTTTCAACACAGGTAAATAATGATTTATGAGTAATGACATTCTGATCATAAACAGCGCCATCCTGCCGCTGTCTCACAAAGAAGCAGAACTTATTGAAAAGGGTTTTATCTCCATCAAGGATGGTGCAATTTCTGCCTTAGGGCCCATGACTGATCTGCCTGATTCAAATAAAGCGAAAAAAACAATTGATGCCAGCGGCCACCTGGCCATGCCCGGCCTGGTCAACACCCATACCCATGCACCCATGACCCTTTTCCGGGGAATGGCAGATGACCTGCCCCTTATGACCTGGCTTAATGAGCATATATTCCCGGCTGAAGCAAAAAGCGTCAATCCGCATATGGTATACTGGTGTTCAAAACTTGCGGCGGCTGAAATGATTCTTTCCGGGACCACAACTGCTGCGGATGGCTATTTCCTGGAGGACAGTGTGGCACAGGCCTTTATTGACTGCGGTATTCGTTCTGTCGTCGCCCAGGGTGTCATCGACTTTCCGGCTCCAGGCGTGCCTGATCCTGCCGAAAATGTTGCATCTGCCTCACAGTTTATTGACTCATGGCAGGGCAGGAACGAATTAATAATACCTGCTGTTTTCTGCCATTCACCCTACACCTGCTCCCCTGAAACCCTGAAAAAGGCCAAAGAGATGGCCCGGCAAAAAAATGCCAAGCTTTTTGTACATCTGGCAGAAACAAAATTCGAAGTAGAGCAGATGAGGCAACAGCACGGGACAACCCCGGTCCGCTACCTGGAGAGTCTCGGCCTCTTAGATGATGACACTATCTGTATTCATTGCGTATGGCTGGATGCAGAAGAGATAACAATACTGGCCGGATCCGGAACAAAGGTTGCTACATGCCCGCAGAGCAACATGAAGCTCGGCTCAGGTATTGCGCCGCTGCAGGAAATGCTTTCTGCAGGAATATCAATAGGTTTGGGAACTGATGGATGTGCCAGCAACAATACGCTGGATTTGTTCTCTGAAATGGATCTTTGCGCCAAGCTTCACAAGGTGAGAGACCTTGATCCAACTGCTCTTCCCGCAAAAATTGTCCTGGAGATGGCCACACTTGGTGGCGCAAGGGTTCTTGGCCTGGAAAAAGATATCGGCTCTCTTGAACCCGGTAAAAAGGCGGATATAATTCTACTTGATGTTAACCAGCCTCACCTGCAGCCCTTCTACCATCCTGACCTGCTGGTCTATGCAGCTGGTGGTGGAGATGTTGCGACTGCCATCATAGACGGGAAAATCGTTATGCAGGACAGGCAGGTCCTCACCCAAGATATAAACGAAACAATGGAAAAGGTACGTGAACTGGCCGACTGCTTTTAATCGAGATAAAATTTCTTGTCGATTCAAGGAAGAAGCTGATCCGCTGTAGTTAAACTACGCGAATTAGCTGATGACGCAGATGATGCAGCAATTTCATCTCGATTAAAGTGCGATAAAGTAGAGTGCTACCAGAACCAAAATAAAAAATATACCGACTTTGAAGCCGATACTTTCATCTTCCGGTTTATGGGCGTGTTCACTGTCATGGTCTGACATGATTCTTCCTCCAAACTAGTTTAACATTCTTTCACTTCACCATGCTGTTACCTGGCGCAGACTCTAGCCGATTCCTGCAGATTTTTCATCTTATAAAAACAGTTTTACGACCAGAAATCCACCAACCAGCAGGATGAAAAATAAAATGGTCAGGATATTGAAATAGCGCTCGATGAAATGCCTGACCGGAGCACCAAACTTGTATATAAAAGCTGCGACCAGAAAAAAACGGGCCGAGCGGGATACAAGCGACATGAGCATAAAGGTCGCAAAATTTATCTTGAAGGCGCCGGCCGTGATTGTGAAGAGTTTGTAGGGCAGCGGGGTAAAACCTGCGGCCCCGACAGCAAGGGCATCATACTGTTGGTAAAGGTTCTGCACCACTTCGTATTTATCATGCAGACCATACCACTCAAGGATCTTCACGCCAATGGTATCCATGAAGCCCATACCCAGCCCATAGCCGATTGCCCCTCCCAAAACCGAACCGGCAGCACAAATAGCTGCGTAGCGGAAAGATTTTCGTGGAACCGAAATACACAGAACCATGAGAAAGACGTCCGGCGGAATCGGGAAAAATGATGACTCAGCAACTGCAATAAGAAACAGGGCCCAAACCCCGGAAGGGGATTGCACCCAAAGCAGAGACCTGTCATATATCTGCCTGATCCAGCCTACCTTCTGTACACCTTTTCCATCTGGCTGCGAATCTGATTTTGTCATTGTTATTGGGCGGCTGCAGCCTGAACTCAGTCGTTTTTCCAACCATGGTCGCCGATCAGATTGACAAAGCGAACAAATTCGATGGTTTTTTCCGTAATTTCCCCATCTTTTTTTGTGACTAAACGCAGATCCTGCACAGCACGGTCTCCGACCGGAATAACAAGGCTGCCTGGGTCTGCCAGTTGTTCAAGGAGTGGTAAAGGAACCTTCGGGCCGCCTGCGGTTACAATTATTGCATCGTAGGGTTTATATTCCGGCCAGCCGTTAGTACCATCATCCAGCTTGGTAAGGATATTAAGATAATGCAGTGAGTCAAAAACCTTCCTGGCCTGCACGAGAAGAGTATCCATTCTCTCAACGGTGTATACCTTTTCACAAATCTGCGAGAGAATTGCGGCCTGGTACCCGGACCCGGTGCCTATCTCCAGAACGTGTTCATGTCCCTGCAAGCCTAAGGCCTGAGTCATAAGGGCGACTATATAGGGTTGGGAAATGGTCTGCCCCCTGCCAATCGGCAGCGGGGAGTCGCCATAAGCCTGGCCTTTCAACGCGTCTTCAACAAATAGATGGCGCGGCACCTTTCTCATGGCATCCAAGGTTTTTGGATCATGTATGGAGCGGGGTATCAGCTGCTCTTCAACCATCCTGTCCCGGACTTTTTCAAAATCGGATGCAAGTAAACTCACTTGGGTAAGCCACCTTCCTCGAATTCCTCCTCGGTTAAGGATCGATATGTGACTGCTTGAACAATATCTCCTGCAAAAGTTATCTTGACCATTTCATATTTTTTTTCACCAAGCTTGTCCCCGATATAAGGCGTCTTACGCAGGACAGTCTTTTTTGCATCATAATAGACCCAGAGTTCTCCGCCCTCTGCCATTTCATATTGCTTGTTAGGCTGACCCAGATATGTGAGGACCTGCTCTTTTGTCGTTTTTTCAGGAGACACCAAACAAACATCTGAAACAAGATGTCTGACATTTTTTTTAGCACAACCAGCACCGCCCAAAAGTAATGACAACAATAGGGCGACAGCAATAATAATCCGTTTATTATACATCCATTTCTCTCCGGTCATATATTCCTGCCAGGCTTATTGATTAACTGCACTCACCCGGCCAAAAATTTCTTAAAATATTCTGCAGCGAAGCAAGGATATACTGAACATCTCCCTTTTTCAATAAATATGTACCTTTCTAATCATCCTTTTGTAGCCCGTTCAAGAATCTTGTAGCTTCGTTCTACCATTTTCCTTGGATCAACCATGAGGCCTGCCTGGATCAAGGCGTTATCAAATATTTGCTCAATTATATTTTTAGCAAAACTTTCATCAGTACCCCGAAGAAGGGACAACTGCTTGATGAGAGAATGACCGATGTTAATCTCCAGGTTTTTTGTCCCCGCTTCCTGGAAAGATTCCCCCTTTTCAAGCCTGGCAGCCTGCATCACCCGTTCCATGGTACTTGTCATATAGCTATCCGGGTTAACAACAATAGCAGGACTTTCCACCAGCCGTTTTGAGACGGTCACCTCCTTAACCCGATCACCAAGGGCATCCTTGATCCAACCGGTCAGGGATTTGACCACCTCCGGTTCCAGTGCAGATTCCGTTTCCTTTTCTTCAGCATCCCCGGTGCTTTTTATAGCAGAAAGATCAAGGTCACCCCGATCTGCTGAGACCAGTTTTTTGCCATCAAACTCACCAATATGGTTCATGACAAAGTCATCGATCGGTTCCAGGGTGTAGATGATCTCAATATTCCTTTTTCTGAAGGCCTCGACATAGGGTCCTGATTCAGCAGCTACCCTGGACGGACCATTGATGTAGTAAATCTCTTTCTGGCCTTCAACCATGCGTTCTATATAGTCTTCCAGGGAAATCAACTTACCTGCTTCTGATTTTGATGATTCAAAACGCAGCAGTTTGGCGATCTCGTCACGATAGGCATAATCCGAGGTAACGCCCTCTTTGAGATAAATGCCGAAATCAGCAAAAAAACCGTTGTATTTTTCAGCATTTTTCGTGGCCTGCTCGCCGAGGAACTTGAGAAAACGTCTGGTGATAACCTTCTTCAACTTTGCCACCAGTGCAGAATCCTGCAAGGCCTGGCGCGATATATTCAAGGGCAGATCCTCACTGTCAACAACCCCTTTCAAAAAACGCAGCCATTCCGGCAGGATGTTCTCGCTGTGCTGTTCTATAAGTACTTTCTGGCAGTAAAGGTTAACCCCTGATTTCATGCGACCAAAGCCAAGCCTTTCAATATTTTCCTTGGGCACAAAGAGCAGGGCATTGATAGCCAGTGGAGCATCTGCGGTAAAATGAAGGCGCAGCAGAGGTTCGTCAAAGGCATTGCCGATGAACTTATAAAACTCAGTATACTCCTCCTCCTTAATCTCATTTTTATTTCGTGCCCACAGGGCCTGGACCGTGTTGACTGTTTCGCCTTTGACCTTGATGGGAAAGGGAACAAAATTTGAATACTGCTTGATGATTCCCTTGATCTTTTCCTCATTGGCAAATTCATGGGCATCATCCTTAAGCTCAACAATTATCCTGGTGCCGCGCCGAAGGCCCTTCTCTTCTGTCAGCGTATAGCTGCCGCCGCCGTCCGAGGACCATTCATGAGCCCTCAGCATCCGGAGCATAGGAGCGCGACAGAACCCTCACCTTTTGGCCCGCCATAAAGGCAGAATAAAAGCCAACGCCAAACTGACCGATCAGACTGATATCCTTTTGGGCAGCCTCGGCCAGATCTGCAAGAAAGGTATCTGAACCTGAATGGGCAATGGTGCCAAGATTCATTTCCATCTCTGCCCGGGTCATGCCAATACCGGTGTCGGTGATGGTCAGCGTATGGTTTGTATCATCCACATCAATTGTTATTTCCAGCGGCACATGGCTGTCAAACACCTCTTCTTCCAAAAGACGCTGATGTCTGAATTTTTCCAGGGCATCAGCAGCGTTGGAAATCAACTCACGTACAAAGATATCCCGCTCCGTGTAGAGCGAATGGATGACAATATCGAGTAATTTCTTGACGTCCGCCTGAAACTCTTTTGTTTCTGATTTAATTTTTTTCTTGGCCATTTAAATGCCCTCCCTATTATTTTTACAGTTTGATTTTTAGCCTTTCTTTCGGCAAAGATGATAATCATCATGCACAGTCTGTCAAGAAATTGAGATGTAACTCAATGGACCTTGTCAGCTTTATAGAAAAAACTTTCTGCAGATAAACAGGAACCCGGGAACATACATTCATGAGAATTATTGCCTTTGGAGATATTCACATGAATCCCGGTGATGTCGAAAGCATCCCGGGTATTCACTCTGCCGACTACATTATAATCACCGGAGATATAACCAATTTCGGCTCCAGGAGCGATGCGGAAAAGGTGATCAATACGCTGATGACTGTAAACAGCAATATCTTAGGTGTTGCGGGCAATCTTGACCAGCCCGATGTTGCCCGTTATCTGGAGGACATTGGACTGAGCCTGCATGGAAAGGGCAGAATAATTGACGGTGTGGGTATTGTTGGTTTGGGAGGCTCCAATTATACCCCTTTTGAAACACCCTTTGAGTTCAGCGAGCAGGAACTTGCCAGACTCCTGGCTAAAGGAATTTCCCAGATTGGCAATACGAAAGACCATATTCTTGTCTCACATACTCCTCCTTTTCAGACAAAAGTGGACAAACTTTTAAATGGTTCATATGTTGGCAGCACTGCGGTGAGAACTTATATTGAAGAGAAGCAGCCTCTCTTCTGTTTGAGCGGCCATATCCATGAATCAAGGGGACAGGACTATATCGGCAGAACCCTCGTACTCAATTCCGGTGCAGATCAGCGACGGAGGGTACATCGAGGTTCTCTTTGAAAAAGGCGGAGATTTGCCGCTTCGCTCAATTCTTTATAAAATAGAAGGTGGCGATAAAAATTATGGGAAATGATATTGATACATTAATCATAGGCGGCGGCCTCTCAGGACTTGCAGTGGCGCATTTTCTCCAGAAATACCAGCCCGGCGCACGTATCAGCATTCTAGAAAAATCCTCTTCACCAGGGGGTGCAATCAGCTCATTTCAGCAGGACGGTTTTCTTGCCGAACGGGGAGCCCATGGTTTTCTTGATAACGTGGAGGCGAGCAGGGAACTCCTTGCTGACACAGGCCTGGACAAAGAGGCCCAAAAGGCGCCGCTGGATGAGTTTGTCCGTTACGTCTGCTTAAACGGCAGACTGAACCTCATTCCCCAAAGCCCCAAAAAAATCCTTAAATCAAACCTGATTTCGCTGCCTGCCAAGCTTCGCGTCTTGGCTGACCTCTGGAAAAAACCGCACCCCGAAGAACAAACTGTTGCCCAATGGGCAGCGTATCGTTTCGGTTCCAGCCTGTTGCCTTTTGTTGATGCAGTTTTGACCGGCACCTATGCAGGCGATTTAAACCGTTTGAGTATTGATGCTGTCTTTCCCGGTATACGCAATCTCGAGCTGAAAAATGGTTCTGTTATCAGGGGGTTGCTGCAGAAAAGAAAGGTCGCCAAAGCAAAAAAACAGGAAGCTTCAGCAATGAAACTGCCTGCAATGATCAGCTTTCCCCAGGGTATGGGCAGGCTGCCGGAAGCGCTGGCTGCAGATAAATATCTGGAGTGCTCCACAGAAGTTGAAAGTATTCATAAAAATGAAGATGGCTGGGAAGTCAGAACCTCTGAAAAGAGCTATCAGGCTAAAAGCCTCGTTCTGGCACTTTCGGTCAATCAGGCTCTGCGACTGTTAAATAATTCCGAAGGTCTGGCAGGAGAGGCGAGCCCGGTGTCTGCAATACCCGAGGCAAGGATAGTTACCGTAGCCCTTGGATTTACAGAATCGGCCGATATACCCTTTGGCTTTGGCTACCTGGCTCCGGAACAGGAAAAAAGATTTGCCATGGGAGCTCTTTTTTCAACCCATATGTTTCCGGGCCGGGCTCCTGCAGGACATATGCTGCTTGAGGCTCTCGTCGGCGGCAGAAGGCATCCGGAAAAGCTTGAGCTGTCTGATGATATTTCTGATCCGCGAAACTTATGCTGATCTTAAACAACTCATTCACCTTCCTGATCCCCCGGTTTTTTCCAAGGTACTGCGACCTGATCATGGAATCCCCCAGTTGGAAATAGGTTATCCCAAGCTCCTCGCCTGGCGAAACTCCCTTATTGGTATCAACCAGGGTCTTTATGTCTGTGGTTTCGGCTGGGAAGGTATCGGAATTAACGATATGACAAAATCTGCCAGGCAAGTAGCTTCTGCAATCGCTGCCGGAATTACTGCAAAAGGCGAGACAGAGGTTAAGGGAGTCTACTTCTAACCCGCAAATCTATTTCTTCAGCTTATTGGCCAGCAAATCCACCTGGCCTCGAATGCTGCCATTACGCGATATTGCTTCAGAAATTACTCTGACTGAATGCAGCACAGTAGAGTGATCCCTGTTAAATGCCTTGCCAATTTCCGCTAATCCCTGCTCAGTATATTTTCTTGCCAAATACATTGAGACCTGTCGAGGGAAAGTAATCGTTTTCTTGCGTGACCTGGACTGCATATCTTGAATGCTAACCTTGAATTGACGGGCTATGAAATCTCTTATCAATTCAGCTGACAGTTCCTGGCTGTTGCCGATAATCTCAGCGACAACTTCCTTAGCCATAGCAAGGTCAGGCGCTTTCTTCAGCAGCGATGATTTTGCTTTCAGACCCACTATTGCACTTTCAAGCTTGCGAATATCCCCTCTGATGCATTGGGCCAGGTATTCCACTAAATCACCGTCAAGTTGCAGGTTGCAGTTTGAAGCCTTACGCTTGATGATCAAACGACTTGTCTGTAAATCGGGGGCATTGATGGTTGAAATCAATCCGGCAGCCATGCGGGAGCGAAAGCCCTCATCAATTTTGGAAAGTTTACGGGGAACTGAGGAGCCTGTTAAAATAATGCGTTTACCTGCCTTCATCAAAACATCTAACAACTCATTTAGTTCCTCCTGGGTTTTCACCTTTCCGGTCAAGCTCTGAACATCTTCAATGAGTAACACATCACAGTGATTATGATATTTATCCTTAAATACATCCATGGAATTGGACCTGATACGGGAAACCATTTCAGAGGAAAACTGCTGGGCTGTCAAATAATGCAGCCTGGTTCCGGGAAAATTATTTGCGATGGAGTGAGCCACCGCATGTGTCAGGTGGCTTTTGCCCAACCCGGTGCCGGCATTAATATACAGAGATGGACCAAGGGAAGTGTCACCATTGGCAATGGCTTGGCATGCCGAATGGGCCAGAAGGTTGGAATCCCCCACCATAAATTCTTCAAAGACATACTTGGGATGCAGATTCCTGATATTTGAGTTGACTTCGGGAATTGCCGGCAGGCGAAGCTGTTGTCTGGTACTGCCCTCCAATAATGGAACCGTTGATTCATTCAGGGCTGGGCTTGATACGGAAAAAAGGATTTTCGCTGAGGTCTTACCCAACAGCACCAAACTTTCCTCAATAAACTTTAAATAATTCTCCTTCACCCAGAGACAAAAGAATTTATCAGGGCACGCCAGTTCAATGTGATTCTCATCTGCACTGATACAGGTCAAAGGGTCTATCCATAAATCCTGTACCGCTTCAGGGAGTTTATGCTTTAATATTTCCTTGACTTCATTCCAAAGCATTAAGACAGCTCCATCCAGAATCTGCAATAAGGACAATAAAAATCTTGCCCGGATAATTTATTCTTTCCCAACTGTAGTGTTCCTTAATTGAAATGGGATCGATATGTAAGTTTTTGTTACTAGAGAGGAAATGAAACGGAAAGTGATAGAACAGATGATCTTGAACCCGTTCTCGTATTATCTCCTTTGCCATTTTTTTTTAATAGAAACTCGGATGCCCGTCAAAGACGATTTACGATGATTTTGATTTCAGGACCGCCTTGGTTTTCAACAATTTCCTGATGCACTCTATTGCTGGATTTGCAGAAAATTCCCTTGCTAATTGCGTAAAAAATCATGCTTTTCGGCAAATGCTGGATTTGTATTAAGATTATATGGGGTTATCGAACAGGATGATTGGTTTTAAGAAAATGTTAATAAATTGTCAGGTCCTAATTTCTCCCGATAGCTCCGTTTTTCTCCCAAAATCTAATTTATACGTTTTTTTTAAAAAAATTTGAATAAATTAGATTTGTTCTTTTACAGGAAAAAAAAGTGCCACTTTATGGTACCAGTCGCTATACTTCTGAAAAAATGCACCTTTTTACACATGATTCATCAGATTGATAGGCAAAATTAGCCTTTCATCATAGCCCATTTTGGATTTTCCGAGCAATTACTTCACCAGAGGATAGGTAGATGTACTCATTCATTTTATTGCCGATCTGTGGCCCGGGCAAAAGTAAATACCTCCACATCAGCCGCCTTATTTTTTAAAAGAATCCCGGCACACTCGTTCACGGTGGAACCTGTGGTAAAAACATCATCCACCAGAAGAATTTTTTTATTTTTTATCTTCTCCGGATTTTTTATCCTGAAAGCATTTTTGACATTCCTTCTTCGCTCTGCACCGTTTAAACCTGTTTGGGGAAGGGTCCATTGGTGCCGCTCCAAAACATGGGGATCAATTCTCTCTTTAATCTTTGGAAATAATTTCCTGCAGAGTACCAGAGCCTGGTTAAAGCCTCTCTTGCGCAACCGCTTTGGGTGGAGCGGCACAGGAAGAATAAGGTCCGGTTCCGGCAGGGGGTGATGCAGATGGTATTGTCGCGTCAAGGCAGCAAAGGTTTCGAGGCCGTGCATTTTTCCATTGTACTTAAAGATCCTGACAGCCTCCGCCACTGGCGCCTGATAACATACAACAGCACGTGCCTTGGTAAAATGCCACTCATGCTTGAGGCAATAGCCGCAGAGGTGACTCTCTCCCACACTATTATTAAACGGTTTACCGCAGGTCGTGCAGAATGGTTCCTGGATGAAACGGACATTCTGCAGACATGCTTGGCAGAAAGAAGTATCCCGGCACCCTTGCACTCCAGCACCACAGGCAAGGCAGCGCTCCGGGAAAAGAATATCTCGGAGGGCCGTCCAGAGTTCTGTTCTGAAAATCTTTCTCATTTTATCCAAGGTTATTGATACGTACACTGTCAAATGTTTAGCGCAGGAGCACGGTTTCTTTCATTTATTAAACTTACGGACACAGAGAACTTGGTTTTAACCTGCTTCCTGAAGGGGCTTGCACCCTCTCCGCAACAGGCAGAAAGTAACAAAGGCACAGACGAGTAGCTTTTACATAACGATTGTAATAAAGATAACAGTACAGTCCCTTGTGATCGAGCATACGCATTATTAGTTTTTTACTAGTTTTTCCGGGTCCCAATATGTCACTAATAAATAAGGAAAGAACATGACAGCACAAACCATAATATATACAGAAGTCGATGAAGCCCCCGCCCTGGCGACCTATTCCTTACTTCCCATCCTCCAGGCCTATACAAAGGGGACCGGAATCGTCTTTGAAAAAAAGGATATCTCCCTGGCCGGCAGAATCATTGCAAACTTTCCGGAATCCCTGACCGAAAGCCGACAAATCCCGGATTTCCTGGCTGAACTCGGTGATCTCGTCAAGCTAGGGCAGACCAATATTATTAAACTGCCAAACATCAGTGCTTCCATTCCGCAATTGAAAGCGGCAATCAAAGAGCTGCAGGAAAAAGGCTACTCCATTCCTGACTATCCTGAGGAGCCCAAAACTGATGCCGAAAAAAAACTGCAGGCACGCTATGCCAAGGTGCTCGGCAGTGCCGTAAACCCGGTCTTAAGAGAAGGAAACTCTGACCGGCGGGCCGCTGCATCAGTTAAAATGTTCGGCCGCAGGAACCCGCATCGCTTGATGAAGGAGTGGCCCCTGGGATCAAAATCACGTGTCGCACACATGACAGGTGGAGATTTCTACGCCAGTGAAAAATCCACTACGATCAGCGATGCCTGCAAGACGCGTATTGAGTTTGTCGGTGACGATGGAGAGAGAACCGTGCTCAAGGAAAAGATCGCTCTAAAGGCCGGAGAGGTTCTTGATAGTTCGGTCATGAATGTCCGGACCCTGCGCAAATTCTTTGAGGCACAGATTGAAGAAGCCCTAAACGACGGAGTCCTGCTGTCCTTGCACCTCAAGGCGACAATGATGAAAGTCTCGGACCCGATCATGTTCGGTCACTGTGTCGCTGTTTTCTACAAAGAAGTTTTCGAAAAACATGCTGCGCTCATTGAAGAGCTGGGGGTTAATGTCAACAATGGCTTGGGCGATCTCTACACTAAACTCCAGAGCCTGCCGGAATCGCAAAGGACAGAGATAGAAGCGGACATTGAAGCTGTTTATCAAACGCAGCCGAAACTGGCCATGGTTGACTCCAGCAAGGGCATCACCAATCTGCATGTCCCCAACAACGTCATTGTCGATGCATCCATGCCTGTCTTCATCCGCGACGGCGGTAGAATGTGGGGGCCGGACGACCAGCTCCACGACTGCATCGCTATGGTGCCTGACAGGTGTTATGCAACAATCTATCAGGAAGTCATTGAGGACTGTAAGCAACATGGAGCTTTTGATCCTGCCACCATGGGAAGTGTCTCCAATGTCGGCTTGATGGCGCAAAAGGCAGAGGAATACGGGTCCCACGACAAGACATTCCCGGCCCCGGCGAAAGGCACGATCCGCATTGTTGACAGCTCCGGCATAACCCTTTTGGAGCAGCATGTGGAAGAAGGTGATATCTTCAGGTCGTGCCAGACAAAGGATGCACCAATTAGGGACTGGGTCAGCTGGCGGTGACCAGGGCCAGGGCGACAGGTGACCCGGCAATCTTCTGGCTCGATGAGAACAGGGGCCATGATGCCGAGATTATTACAAAGGTCAAAGCCTATCTGCCCGAACACGATATAAACGGCCTGGATATCCGTATCATGCAGCCGGTGGAAGCAATGCGTATCTCACTGGCCAGGATCAGAAAGGGGGAAGATACCATCGCGGTGACCGGCAATGTCCTGCGTGATTATCTCACCGACCTGTTCCCGATCCTTGAGTTGGGCACCAGTGCCAAAATGCTGTCAATCGTACCGCTTATGAACGGCGGGGGGTTGTTTGAGACCGGGGCAGGCGGTTCGGCTCCCAAGCATGTCCAGCAGTTTCTCCAGGAAGGCCATCTGCGCTGGGACTCCCTTGGCGAATTCTGCGCCCTGGTCCCTTCGTTCGAGTATATTTACAGTACATTCAACAATGAAAAGGCACGGATTTTTGCGCAGACCCTTGACCGGGCAATAGGCCGGTTTCTGGAAAACGAGAAGTCGCCTTCCCGCAAGGTGCATGAGCTGGATACCCGTGGCAGCCATTTCTACCTGGCACTATACTGGGCACAGACGCTGGCAGAACAGGACAGGGACCCTGACCTGCAGGCACGCTTTGCTGAAGTGGCACAGAAGCTTGGTGAAAATGAAGAGAAAATTATTAACGAACTCAATGGCGCCCAGGGCCAACCCGCTGATATTGGTGGTTATTACCGGCCGGACCACGCTAAGGTGACCCAGGTGATGCGGGCCAGCGCGACGTTTAATGCCATAGTGGACGGACTTTAACCCGATTATAGCGGCCTAACCCTCAATCAACTGCAGCAGTTCCTTGGTTTTGGCCTCCATCAGGGCGTGATCACCACGGCTTTCAACATTCAGCCGCAGCAGCGGCTCGGTATTTGATTTCCGCACATTAAAACGATAGGTATTGCAGGAAATACTTAAACCATCAGTGAAGTCTTTTTCACACTGTGTATCGCTGTACATGTTTTCAATACGCGCCAGCACTGCATCAGGGTCATCTACCACCCGGTTGATCTCGCCGCTCACAGGAAAACGTTCCATGCGCTCTACAAGCATTTCTGAAAGTGTCATTTTAGTCCGGCTCATAAGCTGCCAGACAAGCAACCAGGGAATCATGCCGGAGTCGCAGTAATTAAAATCCCTGAAATAATGATGCCCTGACATTTCGCCGCCATAGAGAGCATCCACAGCTCTCATCCTATCCTTTATAAAGGCATGCCCGGTTCTGGTCATCACTGGCACATGACCTTCCCTGCTAACAATTTCCCTTGTATTCCAGATCAGCCTGGGGTCATGAATTATTTTCTGCGGCTCATTTCTCCCTCGCAACATGGCCTGGGCAAGCAGTCCCACCAGGTAATATCCTTCTACAAAGGCTCCCTTTTCATCGAACAGGAAACAACGGTCAAAGTCGCCATCCCAGGCAATACCGATATCAGCTTTCTCCTGTATAACTGCCCTTGCTGTATTTTCCCTGTTGCCTGGCAGCAAAGGATTGGGGACACCATGTGGAAAACTGCCGTCCGGTTCATGCTGCAACTTTATTAATGTTATAGGCAATCTTTTTTCAAGGAGATCAATTACCGGGCCCGCACATCCGTTCCCAGCATTGACGACAGCCCTGATCGGTTGCAAGAAGTCCGGCTCAATATAGCTGAGAATATGTTCTATATACTTGTCGCGTATATTTGCCTGGTTGTGAATGGACCCCGATGCGGTTCCCTCTATAAAGGAACCATCCAGCACCATTTTTCGTATTTCCACCAACCCGGTATCACTGCTTATGGGCCGGGCCTCCCTGCGCACAAACTTCATGCCGTTATATTCTGCAGGATTGTGGCTTGCGGTCACCATTATACCCCCATCTGCATCAAGGGCACCCGTTGCATAATAAACTTCCTCAGTGCCACAGAGTCCGATGTCAAGCACCTCAGCTCCACAGGTTATCAATCCCTGAGACAGGGCAGATACCAAATCTTTGCTGGAAAGACGAATATCGTAACCGACTACAACACGACGGGCATTTAAAAATGTGACAAAAGCCTGTCCTATTTTAAATGCCAGATCCTCATTTAATTCGTCAGGAACCCTACCCCGGACATCATAAGCCTTAAAACAACTGAGTCTGCTCTTTTTGTCATTCTGCATATTTTGCTGTAATTTTAAGTATGATTTACTGTTTTTTCCTGAAAAATGGCCGCCTGTTTAATTTTTCTTACCGCAATCGATTATAGATGGCAACAATTACCGTATATGGTGCTGCTCAAGCTTCAACTTGACTTCAAATTATAGAGAGGGTAAGTACATTGAACAAACATTCAGGAACATGCCCGGAGAACTCCCCAGACAAAGTCTTCCCCGGGGTTCAAATTGATTGAAAACGTTATTTTAATACTATAAACCAAGCAAAGCAAAGTATACTAAATGAGCACTATGGGCAATCCTGACACATCACCTAAAATAAACGGCTTGCTTGTCGGGGGGTCCGGCCTCATCGGCGGTTATCTGCTGCATTATTTTAAAACCAAGACGCCTGAAATTGATGTCAGGTCCCCTAATAGTAAAAAACTCAGTCTTCGCCAACTCGATGACATCATCGGTTACTTTAAGAGGAATAAACCCGATTTTGTTATTAATTGTGCTATCACGACAATCAAAAGCGATGCCTTACTGTCATACGAAGTCAACTACCTGGGCAGCATAAACCTTGCGCGTGCAGCACTTGCCCTGAATATCCCCTATATTCACATCAGTTCAGCCGCCACTTTGCCGCCAGGCGAGAATCTGACAGAAGAAGACCATCTGGACCTGGACCCTTCCCTTTCAAATTATGCCAAGTCCAAACTGATGACGGAGATGACCTTACGGCAGATGTATGAAAAAAATGACCTGCGATATACCCTCATCCGTCTGGGTATTGTTTATGGTGCGCACGATCATAAAATACAGGGTATCAACCGACTTTTGTTTAATATAGTTGACAGGGCCATGCCATTCATGCTGACTAAAAAAAGGGGCGTGCTTCACTCTTACTCCAATGCAAGCAAGGTCCCCTATTTTATTCACCACATATTAAAAAACACCGAGGAATTCTCAGGCCAGCATTATCACTTTGTCGACCCGTCACCTGTTGATCTTGCCCAACTTATTCTGACCATTAAATCTTATATGAACCTCAAAACCCCGAGAGAAATATATATTCCATACCGTTTGGCCAAAAGCGGCAATAATTTCATGAGTGGGGTTATTAAGCTTTTTAACCGTATAGGATACAAGGCCCATATGCCGGCTGAAATGATCTTTCTGGAAAACTTTTACAAGACGCAGACGCTTTCCTGTCAAAAGCTGAAGAATTCAAGCTTTGTGGATCTAAATCCCGAGGCAACAGTATTTACAGAGCTTCCTTCTCTGATTAAGTACTATATTTCACGCTGGGAGCATCTTAACCTTTTTTCCTCTTTCAGCAGCAAAAAATTCAGCTCGACACATGAAAGCAGGGAAAAGATTGACCCGTCTGAACAACTGGCTGAAATATTCATGAATACTCCCCATGAATTGCTTGATGCCATCCAGAAAGACGGCATCACACCAATGAAAGAGATTCAGTAACCCCCTCCTGATGAAGTTATACCGCTTTCTCAGAGCTCTGCTGGCTGTTCCTTTTGCCTTGCTTCTTACCCTGTTTATCAGCATTGTGACACTTTTCCGGACTTTAATCTTACGCAGGGGTGCCGCTTCAGTTCAAGGCTTGGCAGCCTGGTGGGCCAGCTCTATCTGTGCTGTCAGCGGCGTTACTGTTTCAGTAACCGGCAGGGAACATCTTGATGCAGAGAAACCATATATTTTTGCAGCAAACCACCAGAGCCAGTTTGATATTTTGGCCCTGCAGGGATTTCTGGGTATGGATTTCCGCTGGCTGGCCAAAAAAGAACTTTTTCAGGTCCCCATATGGGGGCCTGCCATGCGCAGGGCGGGATATATTCCAATTGACCGGTCACATGGCAGGCAGGCCTTAAAAAGCATCGGTGAGGCTGCACAGAAAATTTCTGCAGGAACTTCGGTTATCATCTTTCCTGAAGGCACAAGAACAAGAGACGGCAAAATGCAGGATTTTAAATCAGGTGCAATGGTGCTGGCAATTAAATCCGGTGTGGATATTGTTCCGGTGGCTATTAAAGGAACGTATGAAATTTTGCCCAAGGGTAAGCTTTTGATGAACCCTGGAAATGTTTTGATCCGCATAGGTAATCCCATTGCAACAAAGAATTACACATCAAAAGACAGGCACGTCCTGGCTAAAGTTCTGCAGGAAAAAGTGACGGAACTTTTAAACACCATGACAACTCCTGCAGTAAAGTGATGGCAGTTGACTATTCTGACTGTATACGCTAAAGCTAACCAGTTTAATAAAGGCGCAAGCCCTTGCAAATCATTACAGAATAGCATATGGAACATTCATTTTTGCGTAATGTAAAAATAAAGCTACATTCCTGGTAACGGATAAAAACGACTAGAAGGCCCCAAAAAATGAAATTACTGTTTGCAAAGCAACTCTGGGATACCAAACCCCTTAATCCTTTTCTGCCAAATAACAAATGTGTCTCCGTTGTTGCCTGTACTCTTATTCTTCTCTGGGCCGGCATACTGTTTTTCGCTACGACCCTTCCATCCATGGCAGCAGAAGAATCAAACACCCTGGTCCTGCCTCTGAAAATAAATACCCCGGACGACAAGGAAAGTTTGACCGAAACCATAGACGGTGCAATGGCAAAAGCTCTTGAGGCCAGCCTTGCCCGTAAAAAAGCATTCACCCTGCTGCCAAGAACTGAGGCTGAAAACATTTTTGACTATGGTGTTGCCTGGCCTCCCACCTTTGAGACACTGCGGGAATTCGGCTCAAAGGCCACTCCTGATATTAACTATGTTGCAGCAGGGTCTCTTACTAAACTCGGGGATAGCATCAGTATTGATATAAAAGTTTTTGATCTGCTCGACCCTTCCTCACCGACATTCTATTACCTTGAAGGCCAGGAGTTGAAAAATATCGATCAATCAATGGAAAAAATTACCTATAATATTCTCTCCTATACCGGTCGTTCTTTTCTGATCGTCAGCATTGCTCCTGAAGGAAACAAAAGAATTGACAGTGGGGCTATTTTAAGGAGTATTTCCAGTCGTTCAGGCGATTTTTATGACCCGGAACAACTGCGCGACGATTTAAAAAATGTTTTTAAAATGGGCTATTTTGACGATGTCCGAATCAATGTGGAAGATACTGAAAAGGGCAAAAAGATAATCTTTGCAGTAAAAGAAAAGCCGGTTATCACGCAGGTTGCTCTCAGCGGCCAGGATGAGCTCAAGGAGGATGACATCAGAGAAGTTATATCGGTAATGCCCAACACCATCCTCAATCCCAGCAAAATCCGCGAGGCGGTTGAAAATATCCAATCCCTTTACAAATCCAAGGGATTCTACAATACCGAGGTAACCACCGAGCTGACCTACCCCAAGCCCGAAAAGGTAAACGTTCGCTTTGTCATCGAAGAGGGTAAAAAAGTCTATATTAAAGAAATACGATTTGCAGGTAACGAATCTTTCAAGGACAGCAAACTTGAAAAGGTCATGGGAACCAAGGAAAAAGGATTATTGTCATGGATTAACGACTCAGGAGTGCTGAAACGTGAACTCCTTGAACAGGATGCTGCCAGAATTACCGGATTTTATCATCACCATGGCTATATTGAGGCAATGGTGGGGAAGCCGGAAGTCACCCAGGAAGGCAAATGGCTCTATATCACCATTGAAATATCTGAAGGCAATCGCTACAGGGTGGGTAACATCGATTTTTCCGGTGACCTCATTGGAGGGAAAGAAGAATTGCTCTATCTGCTTAAAATCTCGAAAGAAGAATACTTGAGCCGCAATATTCTCCGTCAGGATATCCTCAACATAAATGATTACTATGCAGAAAATGGTTACGCATTTGCTGAAGCCACCCCAACTGTCAACACTGACAAAGAAAAAAAGCTGGTTGATATAAATATTCATATAAACAAGGGGGATCTGGTCTATATCAACAGAATAACGATCAAGGGTAATATCAGGACCAGGGACAAAGTGATCCGCCGGGAGCTTTTAGTCTGGGAGCAAGGGATATTTGATTCCAAGGCCTTACGGACAAGCCACCAACGACTGCAGAGGCTTGATTTTTTCGAAGATGTCAGCATTACGCCTGAGCCCACCGCTGATAAAACGAAAATGGACTTAATCGTCGATGTCAAAGAAAAACCCACAGGGGCATTCAGCGTGGGTGCCGGCTACAGTTCGATTGACAGTCTGATGTTCATGGCTGAAATCAGCCAGAACAATTTTCTGGGCCGCGGGCAGCGCTTGTCACTGCAGGGCAATATCAGTGGCAGATCCGCCAGGTACAACCTCGGTTTTACAGAGCCCCGTTTTTATGACACCCAACTCCTGCTGGGACTTGACCTTTACAACTGGGAACGGGAATATGATACCTACACCAGGGATTCAACAGGATTCGGCCTTCGTTTCGGCTATCCGATCTGGGAGCTCTGGCATATGTCAACCTCCTATGGCTATGATGACTCTACTTTGTCGGATGTAGCCGCTGATGCAGCTCCGTCCATTATTGAATCCCTGAATATTAACGTCAGCAGCTTTGTAACCTTAGGTTTTGCTCGAGATACCCGTAACAGTTCATTTGTTACCACCAAAGGTTCGCTGAACACCCTCATTGGTGAATATGCCGGCGGCATTCTTGGAGGTGACAGTCAGTATACCAAAGTGGAGGGCTCTACCGGCTGGTACTTCCCGGGCTTTTTCTTCGATGAAACCGCCTTCCACTTTAAAATTGCTGCAGGGCAGGCCTGGGAGAATGAGGACGACAAGCTTCCTGATTATGAAAAATTCTATCTCGGGTGGGCATCAGTAACCTTCGCGGTTTTCCATCCAGGTCAATCGGGGTAAAAACACAGGATCCTGATACAGGCATAATATATATAACCGGCGGTCAGATCATGTGGTACACCAACGTGGAGTATCTTTTCCCAATTGTTAAAAAGGGTGGCTTGCGTGGGGTTTTCTTCTACGACGCAGGTAATGTGTATGATAACAGGTGGGATGCTAATGACATCAAGCAGGATGTTGGTGCAGGTATTCGCTGGTTGTCACCCATGGGACCGATGCGCCTTGAATGGGCATACGTCATAAATCCTTTGCCTGGTGAAGACTCCAGTAACTGGGAATTCAGCATGGGCGGAGGCTTTTAATTTAATCCCCGATTTTAATCGCCGGGCACGCACTGATTCATATGTAAAGCCACAGGGCTTTATTCTCTTTTGCTGCTGTAAATACGGCATGACATTCATTTAACACCAGATGGATTATCTCCTCGGTTTATTGGCAACTGGCCATCAACGAATTAATCTTGCCGGCTTGCAGGGCAGCAGCCAAGCCTTTATTGCCGCCCAACTTGCAACAAAAACCCAAAGGCCTTTACTTTTCATAACCCCGTCAGAACGTCTGGCCGAACTTGCTGTGCAGGATATCAGCCTGTTTACCAGCTTGCCGGTCATCCATTATCCCGGATTTGACATTCCTCCCTACACCCCGCTTTCCCCAGATCAGACTACTGTAGCAGAGCGGCTTAACACACTGTACCGCCTCCTTACAGATGACACCCCCTCTATCCTTGTGGCGTCGTGTGAATCACTGCTCCGAAGGGTCATCCCTAAAAGCACCCTCGGATCTTTAGCAGAATTAATCATCACTGGAGAAGATGTTGAACAGGACCATTTAATCCGCCGTCTGGCTGATTTGGGCTATGAACATATTTCTCTGGTTCATGCAATAGGAGATTTTTCAGTTCGGGGCGGAATTGTTGATATCTTCCCTCCAGGTTACGAGGCTCCCGTGAGACTTGACTTTTTCGGTGACACTATTGAATCACTCAGAACTTTTGACCCCATCTCACAGCGGTCAATCCAAGAGATAGATGAAGCAATAATTCTGCCTGCAAGTAATATTCTGTTTCCTCGGGTTGAATCTGAAAACTTTGCCAGAATTCAATACCATTTTCAAAATGAAGCAAAAAGACTCAACTGGCCTTTTGATGCAGTTGATGCCCTGCTGGATAAGATCAGCAGTGGCCGGAGATTTCCAGGCATTGAATTTTTCCTGCCTCTTTTTTACAACGATACGCAGAGCATCCCATGTCCTTTGCAATATCTCGCTGCAAACACAGTTATTTTCTTATCAGATGCGGTTGAAATTAATCGATCCAGGCAACTGGCCTGGGAACGGATTGAGGCGAATTATAATGAGTCGGTCTCCTCCCATACCCCTGCACTGCCACCGGATTCAGTTTTTATTCCACCTGCTGAGTTTTCTGAAGAACTTGGCGCTTTTACCCAGGTACAGGTTCATGATTTTCTTGAAAAGAATGAGAACACTGCAAAAAACATCCATTTTTCCTCCCAAAACCACCTGCTGCTTAAACAGAAAGTTGACCTGCAAAGAAAACAACAGGGAATTCTTCTGCCTTTGGCCAATATGCTCAAAGAATGGCTCGCAAGGGATGAACAGGTTGCCATGGCCTGTCGCTCCCCGCGTCATGCCCTCCATCTTAAAGAGCTACTAAACCATTATCATATTCCAATTCAAACCCAGAGCATTCCCCTGGAACCCGCCTCTCTTAACGAGACCGAAGACTCTTCAGCAGTACTGTTACTGGACCAGCCTTTATCAGCCGGTTTTGATCTGCGCCTGGATTCTGACCTGCAAATACATGTTTTGTCCGAAAGTGAGCTCTTTGGAGAGCGTCGCCTCGGACCCAGGAAAAAAAGAAGACCCGCCCAGGAAGAACTCCTCCGCTTTGATGAACTCAACCAGGGCGACATTGTTGTACACAGAGAACACGGCTTGGGCGCCTATCAGGGGTTGGTCACCTTAACACTGAAGGACATTACCAATGATTTTCTGGAGATACATTACCAGGGAGAAGACAAACTTTATGTGCCGGTGGACCGCTTAAATTCGATCAGCAAATACAAAGGGATCTCCGACAAGAAGCCGAAGCTGGACAAACTCGGCTCCAAAACATGGCTACAGACAAAAAAGAAAATCAAAGAATCAGTCTGGCAGGTCGCCCAGGATCTTTTAAAGCTCTACGCCAAAAGAGAACTGCAGAAGGGATGTGCACTCTCGCAGCCGGGTGAACTCTTTCATGAACTGGAAGAGTCATTTCCGTATGAAGAAACATCAGGCCAGCAGAAAGCTATAAACCAGGTACTTGATGACCTTACATCTGATCAGATAATGGACAGGCTTATCTGCGGCGATGTTGGCTATGGCAAGACAGAGGTTGCGGTACGCGCCGCTTTCAAGGCCATTGAGGACGGCTTTCAGGTTGCCATGCTGGTGCCGACCACTGTTTTGGCTGAACAGCATGCAAAGACTTTCAAGGAACGGTTTGCGGGTTTTCCGGTGCACGTTGAAAGCATTAACCGATTCCGGTCACAGGCAGAGCAGAAAAAAATCCTCAATAACCTGAAGGCCGGCAAAATAGATTTGCTTATCGGCACCCACCGGCTTCTTTCCAAAGATGTTCAATTTAAAAAACTTGGTCTTCTCATCGTCGATGAAGAGCACCGGTTCGGCGTCAGCCATAAGGAAAAAATCAAACGCTTCAAGGCTGAAGTCAACATTCTCACCCTCAGCGCCACTCCGATCCCCAGAACATTACAGCTATCTCTCTTAGGCATCAGAGACCTCTCTGTGATAAACACACCCCCTGAGCAGAGGCGCCCTGTCAAAACCTTTGTTGCCCGATTTGACGAACTGGTCATCAAGGAGGCAATAACCCGTGAATTGCAGCGGGGCGGCCAGACCTTCCTGGTGCATAACAGGGTACGGTCTATCGAGGAAATGGCGCGCAAGGTTGAAAAACTGGCGCCCCAGGCAAGAATTGCGGTGGCCCACGGGCAAATGGCGGCCAGGCAACTTGAGGAAATCATGGTCCGTTTTGTCAACAGGGAAATAGATGTCCTGGTCTGCACAACAATTATCGAGTCCGGTCTGGATATTTCGAGCGCCAACACCATCGTCATCACCCGGGCTGACAGGCTGGGACTCGCTGAAATCCATCAACTGCGCGGCCGGGTAGGCAGGAGCAGCGAGCAGTCCTATGCGTATCTGCTGGTCCCAAGCCTGGATGGACTTGCAAAAGAGGCGAAAGAGCGCTTACGCGCCCTCCTGGACCATTCCGAATTGGGTGGAGGTTTCAAGCTTGCCATGAGTGATCTGCAGATACGCGGGGGCGGCAATATTCTCGGTGTATCTCAAAGCGGTCATATTGCAGCCGTTGGCTATGACCTGTACCTGGAGCTCCTGCAAAATACTATCTCTGACTTAAAACGGCAGGCTGACAACAAAGAGACCATTGAAGCAGTTGACCCTGAGATAAACCTGCAGATTTCAGCCTATATTCCTGAAAAATACATTGCAGATACACCACAGCGTTATATTGCATACCGCAAAATAGCCGGACTGGCAGATGCTGAACAGTTGGCAGACCTGAAAGATGAATTGCAGGACAGGTATGGCCCCCTGCCTGAAGAAACGCAAAATCTTTTTG
>PVMK01125239.1_pt1 | contig 68658 bp, 53 predicted proteins | sample 1853481 | NCBI WGS metagenome assembly PVMK01 (sample SAMN08533507, study PRJNA380276) | Marine sediment metagenome, whole genome shotgun sequencing project.
GGTTCTTCAGGTTACGCTCAATCGACCTGAGGTTCACAATGCCTTTAATCGGCATCTAGTAACCGAATTAACCTCTGTTTTTCTCGATCTCAAACGACGAAATGATGTTCGGGTAGTTGTGTTGACAGGAGGTGGCAATTCTTTTTGCGCTGGGGCTGACCTATCGGCCATAGAGGATGTTGCCTCACGAGGATTTGATTTAAACCTCATTGATGGCCAAGAAATCTTCGATCTGATGATGGCGGTTGATAATTGCCCGCTGCCTGTGGTTGGGAAGATCAACGGGCCAGCGTTTGGCGGTGGAGTAGGCCTCGTTAGTAGTTGTGACATCACCGTGGCGGTGAAAGAAGCTGTTTTTGGATTTGGCGAAGTTCGTATCGGACTTGTCCCAGCAGTGATTTCTCCCTTTGTAATTGCCAAGATAGGTGAAAGTCGGGCGAGGGAATTGTTTCTGACCGGAGAAAGATTTAGCGCCACTTATGCCCATGCTATTGGATTAATACACCATGTCGCAGTTGAAGCCGACCTTGATAAAAAAGTTTCCGAGATCGTTTCACTGTTATGCGCGGCTGCCCCTGGCGCTCAGAAAGATGTCAAGCGCTTGATTGCGAGAGTCAGTGGGAGGCCGAAGGCAGAAACGCGAGGATTCACCACGGATCTCTTTGCCAGACGCTGGAACAATGAAGAATCAGCAGAAGGCATTCAAGCATTCATTGAGAAACGCAATCCTAATTGGTAAGAATGAATGAAATTTACCAATTATGTATGGAAGATTTCTTGAGATAAATCGCGAAGACTGTCTCCGAAAATCCTCGATTGCTGAATCAGAGCGTACAAAAGTCCAGCTAATGTTCAATAAAATACTAGTTGCCAATAGAGGGGAGATAGCGCGCCGTATATTTAGGTCATGCCGGGAGTTGGGGGTGAGATCGGTGGCCATCTATTCTGAGGTTGACAGAAGCGCACCTTGGGCCAGGCAAGCTGATGAGAGTTATCAGTTGCCTGGTGTCATTGCTCGCGAAACCTATTTGAACCAGAAATTGATACTAGAGATAGCTAGATCATCGGGAGCTGACGCCATTCATCCAGGTTATGGTTTTCTCAGCGAGAATCCTGAATTTGCTGAAGCATGCGCCGATGCTGGTATTCATTTCATCGGGCCGACCCCTATCGCGATGAGGGCACTGGGAAGCAAATCTGGAGCTCGCTTAATTGCCAAGCAGGCAAATGTTCCAGTTATTCCGGGGATTGATAGTGCAGACTATGACGATGACGAGTTAAAAAAAGTGGTCGGCCAAATTGGCTATCCCCTGTTGATCAAAGCAAGTGCGGGCGGGGGGGGTAAGGGAATGCGGGTTGTCAAATCTGAAGACGAGTTTGGCCGGGAACTTCATGCGGCACGTAATGAATCGCTATCGTCATTTGGCAGTGATCATGTTTTGGTAGAGCGGTATCTTACAGATATACGCCATATTGAGATTCAAGTTTTGGGCGATCGCCATGGAAATATCGTGCATCTATTTGAGCGGGAATGTTCGATTCAACGTCGCCATCAGAAAATAATCGAAGAAACGCCTTCGCTAGCGGTAACTCCCGAATTGAGACACCAGATGGCTAACGCCGCATTGTCTTTGGCCAAATCAGTTGGCTACGTGAGCGCCGGGACACTTGAATTTGTACTTACACAAGATGGTCAGTTTTATTTTTTGGAAATGAATACCCGTTTACAGGTTGAACACCCAATAACTGAGCTAGTCACAGGTGTAGACATCGCAGCCTGGCAGATTCGGTTGGCGGCCGGCGAGTCATTGACTTTTAAACAAGAAGAGTTGAATCAGCGCGGACATGCCTTAGAGTGTCGAATATATGCTGAAGATCCGGCAAATGGCTTTTTGCCCTCTATTGGTGAAATTGCTTTTTATCGACCCGCCTCCGGACCGGGTGTTCGGGTTGATGATGGGATTGAACAGGGAACTGAGGTAAGCGCCTATTACGATCCCCTGTTGGCTAAGGTAATTACCTGGGGCGATGATCGAAAAGAAGCTATTAGAAAGATGGTTCGGGCTTTACAGGACACTGTCGTATTGGGCGTGAAAACCAACATTCCCTATCTTCTGGATATCTTGATTCATCCCGATTTTCAAGGCGGGAATACAAACACAAATTTCTTGGATATACATTTTAATCCCTGGCACCAAGATGAAGACAGGAGTAACAGCACTTGGTTGGCCCTAGCAGCCTTCGAGGCGGCTAGTGTACAAGATGGTAATTACTCGAAAACTAGGGGCTCAGAAAAAATGAGTTGGCCGGATCCTTGGGACAGTAACGATAGCTGGCGTAATGTATCAGAATAAGGCTTCAAAAAGCGATTTCCATTCGTCAAGACTGAGAGTTTCAGCCCGTCGTTTGCCGTCAATGCCGGAAAACTGAAGCGAAGCCTGAATGCGTTCTCTCGAAAAACCGAGATTTCTTAAATTCTTTTGTAACTGTTTTCTTTTCTGACTAAAGCCAACGCGAAGCAGACGGAAAAAATCAGCCTCATGTCGATGATCAATTAGTCTTTTTGACCGAGTGTCAAGTCTTACAACTGCAGAATCGACCTCTGGCCTGGGCCAAAACGAACCTGCTTTTATCATGAATGCAATACTGATTTGAGCATAATACTGTACAAAATTAGCGAGCAAGCTCATGTTACCAGGGTGCGCAGCCATTCGCTGAGCCACCTCTTTTTGGACAGTTAGTACAGCTCGCTCTGGCGGCGGGTCTGAGTCAAATAGATGACGCAATATGGCGCCGGTGATGTAATACGGAATGTTCGCCACAACAATGTAAGAACTACCCAAATAGGTGACTGGATTGATCTTAAGAACATCACCCAAAAGAATGATCACATTGCTTTGATTCTGGAGGTGCGCTTCCAAGATTGGGATAAAGCGATCATCGATCTCAACAGCTAAAACCGTTTCCGCCAGAGGTGACAGGTGTTTTGTAAGGGAACCGATCCCTGGGCCGATTTCAAGTACTGAATCATTACTCTTTAGTTCAGCCAGGGTGACAATACGAGCCAGTATGTTGTCATCGAAAATGAAGTTCTGCCCAAGACTTCTCTTAGGAGAAATTCCATAGTTCTTGAGAATCTCGCGTGGATGCATCACTAGGGTAAGAGATAATTTACACGATCTGCTGGTGGAACAGGTGTCAAATAATAAACGTCGACAAAACCCCTCCAAGAGACAAGTTCCCCTTCATTGTATCCAAGATCGATAATTCGACCTTTTACAGCACCGCCTGTGTCACCGGCAAATGCCACTCCGTATCCTGGAACGTACAAGTTGCTACGAAACGGGACAACGGTTGGATCAATCGCGACCACCCCGTCCCAGCTGGCACACCACTGGCTGTGATGCCGTATGCAGGATGGCTTGGCGGTTTGCCGGCGGTGGCAGCCGTATATGCTGTAGCTCGCATGGAAACAACCCGCCAGTATTCAATTGCACCATCTGGCGTATCCATGGACCGAATGACAATGTTCGTCCCGTATCCAATCGATTCGTTAACAGGTGGCCTTAATATCCATTCTCCAACAAGAGATTCATCTGTTGGCACATTGTTCTCCATCGTTATACGGGTCAACTTTCTGTGAGTTCCCGGAATACCAATAGACAATTGAATCCTATGGTCAATATCTAGATCCTGAGCAGGTACTAGTGACGAGTCAAAGGGGATTGGCTCGTCCCGGACGATATATTCTTGATAAACGCGAAAAATATTTATCGTGCTTCCAGTGGTCAATTCAACATCAGCGGCGGGCAACGAATAATCAGAGCCTGACAATAATACACCCGCATCAGAAAGTACATCATTGACCTTCGTATAGCGAGTTAGAACCTGAATCCTCTCAAGATCCACCTCAATCCAATAAGTGTTTGCCCTGTCAATGATAATTTCTTGCTCGGGAAGCAGCCAAGAACCGACTGGGGGGAAGATATTATCTGAAGACGATATTTTGATACCTTTATCCCAAAGGGCAGCACCAACCGTATTTGCGTAGGTGGTCAGACTAAGCCGGTCCGGGCCATCGACAACATCAATACTAGACTGATTATCAAGACGTATCTCCAAAGATAGATCTTGATCCGGTATAGAGTCATGAGGTATCAGTCTGTTGTCGACATAAATTCGTGTAGTCGGACTCCAACTAATATCTGTTTCAGCTAAGAATTGAGCCAGCTTATTCTGGTGTGTCCAGTGAAGACTCTCAAAGCCGTCTCTTATCAATATGACTTTAGAGGGTCGTTTAATAGAAATGATTGAGCCTGGCTCGATTTTTACCTCCAGCGGCGGGTGTATCAGATCTGTCGGCTTAGCTGATATGTCCGCCTCATCTAGGACTTCGGATACCGTTCCAGGATTACCAGAATGAGTTAATATTTCCCCATCAACTTCAATGATATATGGTCGTCGTAAGTCAGTAAAATACACAGATAATGCAATAACCATTACCACGAGTGAGGCAGATGCTAATATCGCCGCAAAACGCTTCCTACTTACCATATTGCTGGAAATTTCTGTATCGAATCAAGAGGAGACTGCTGCTGCGCCGGAATCAAAGTGGTTTAGCCAAATCGGTATTCCGTCTAGGCTTTTCATTCACTGGAGCATTCTGCGAGATAAAATTGTGCTCATGAGACCGACGATTACCAGGTAGTCCTGGGCACCCGGAGGACTCACCTTAGCGCTGCTTCCTTCCGGACCTGACGCGATTCGACGGCCTCCGCCGCCAGGGACCCAGTGATCGCCGGTTAAATGAGCACAATCACCGACATTGATCCTATCAGATGCTAAGAAGCGAGTCAATCTTTTTGGCTCCCAAGAACCGGATTATCCATTTAGGCAACAGTAGCAGTTAATGCAGATCCGTGGCTAGGTCGTATCCGATTGGGCCAGGTTAATTCCAAATTCCTAAAGTTTCTGGACCGCGATCGATCTCCCAAGGATAAACGACATAGGCATCGGTGACAGCTGCGTAGTAGGTTGGCGTATATCCCGGATATAAAGATGAAGCCGGCTTGTAGTGTAGCACGCAAGTATCCGGTTTAGCCCCCGCAACATCAACCCGGCCAGCGACCGTCACGATGTTTCTGCCCCGGGTCCAGACATCGTCCACGACCAACACACGACGACCTTGAAGCAGATCATCTTCCGGAAATTGTATAAATTCAGGTACTGCATAACGCTCTTCAGGATGCGATTGAAGACCAGGGAAATCTGTAGGAAATCGCACGGAGGCGGTTAAAATGTAGGTAATGTTTAATGCTTCAGCCAACATTCCACCGGGCAACAGTCCTCCACGGGTAACGATCACCATGGAATCATATCGGCCGTGAATTTGCGGAACGAGATAATCTATGAGTTTATCAACATCGGACCAAGTTAAGACTTCGCGACGCACAACAAACTGCTCCTTTGTACTCTTTCCAAGCTGCAGACTTGGGTATAATCTAGAACTGATCCTAGTCAGTTATAGATTGCTCTTTCATTTCTTACGGGGTGGGAAGCGAGATAATACGGTAGCTGGGTTGGGAACTGGTAAGCGGGAGCCTACCTTCACCTCGCCGGGAACTCGCAATGTCCGCTTTCCTCCACCTAATTGATATACCAGAAGCACCGTCCCGGGTTGGATCATTGATTCAGGCACGGCAGCCTGGCCAAGTAAGAAGCCTTCGTTATCGATGGCGCAACTAGTAACCGTACCAACGATTCTACCACGTTTATCCAAGACGGGATCACCGAGCTCAGGACGACGAACACCCTTGTCGTCCATGCGAAATCGCACAACCTGGGTGCCCTTTTTCGGTAATTTGCTTAGATACGGTTTCCGACCAATGAAGAATGGTTTCCAAAGCTTTATATAACTAGCAAATCCCGCGTTTGCCGGACTTAAATTTAAGGGGCCAGCAAGTTCATGCCCATACAACGGGAGCCCGGCTTCCGTTCTAGTGCTATCGCGAGCAGCAAGACCACAAGGCTTTAGATCAAATTTGCGTCCGGTCTCTAGTAAGGTTTGCCACAAACCGGCCACTTTATCGGGGTGGACGAAAAGTTCAAAGGCAATCCTCTCTCCAGTGTAGCCGGTTCTAGAAATAATCAAATCATATCCGGCAATCAAACCCTCGGTCAGTCCTGTCCACGGGAGATCCCTTATCCTCTGGGCAAGCAAAACATCATCGCACAAATCTAGTAAAATATCCTGTGCACGAGGACCTTGCAAAGCGATGTCTACCCGACAATCGTCTTCCCATTGTGGATCTCGCAAATCACGCAAGGTGACTTGCTTCTGGATTTGGACCCAGGGCCGCTGTTGGTCAATCTGGACATCACCCCGATTGACAGCATTTAGCCAGGCCCAGTCTTTGTCGTTATTAGATGCATTTACAACCAACATAAAGGTCTCGCTTGACCTTCGATAAATCAACAAATCATCAACCACGTCACTATTGGGAAAAAGGAGGTAACTGTAATGCGATCGACCAGGTTTTAGTGATTGAATGTCATTGGTTGTAACAATGTTCAGAAAATCAACCGCTCCAGCTCCGGAAACTTCCATGACTCCCATGTGGCTGACATCAAATAGTCCGGCCGTCTCACGAACCGCCGCATGTTCTTCGCTAACTGATGAATACCATACCGGCATCTCCCAGCCAGCAAAGGGAACCATCCTGCCACCCATCTCCAGATGTGCGTCAAAAAGATTGGTTCGTTTTAACTCCGCATCGTCTGCTTCGAGCCAGCTGAATTCTGGAAGGGCCGTTAAATTCGGAGGCGGCAACTTCTCAAAACCAATAAAGAATGGCTTTTTATGGTCTATTACCGGCCCAGAATTCTCATCATTATCAACAGAGAATGACGACTCATATTGAAGCAATTTAACCACAACTGAGCCGGGCAACTTGGCGTAGAGATCGTTGAATTTAATGTATCCATCGGATAAGTCTTGCAACCATTCGACTACCCGAGCAGGTTCTGGCACTTGATTAATCTTCATGAGGTAACGTTCCTCATTTTCTCGATACAACAGTGCATCGTGATCTATCTGGGGACCCAAGATATGTGTCTTGGAGGTCTTACCGACAGTTATGTCCATAATATGGCTCGTAAGCGCGAACTCAAGAAACTTCGCAGCCAGCTTACCTCTGACTTCAACCGTATTTCCCTCTATCGATGCCGAATGCCCAGTGAGTTGCTCCACTGCATTTCTGGCAAAATGCAAAGCCTCCTGATCAACCTTTGATCGGAGCTTGCGTTTACCGCCGAGGGCAGGATATGCAAATGGCGTGCAGGACTTCAAGACAGTGGCTATCGCCTTAGCCAATAAATCAATTTCAGTATCTCCATAACCTAATTGGCTGATCCAAACCGTTCCCATGCGCACTCCAGAGGAGGCAAAAGCGCTACGATCACCAGGAATCGTATTACGATTTGTTACAATACCTGCCACATCCAGAATTCGGGCAGCCATATCGCCTGACAGGCTAATGCCGTCATGTCGAATGCCTTTCATATCAAGCATCAGCAAATGATTTTCGGAGCCACCCGAAACCACCCTTATACCTAGGTCGGATATCTTTTCCGCCAAACGTGAAGCGTTGTGTACCACCAGTCGCTGCAGTCTTACGAAATCATCTGTGCTGGCTAATTTTAGAGCTAAAGCCAAGGCCGCAATTGTATTTAGATGAGGACCTCCTTGCTCACCAGGAAATACCGAACGATCAACTTGACGGGCTATATCCTGACGATGTGTCATTATCATCGCACCCCGGGGGCCACAAAGGCTTTTGTGGGTCGTGGTCGTTACAACATCGGCTATACCTATTGGACTCGGATGAACTCCAGCAGCTACCAGGCCGGAAATATGGGCAATATCCGCCATCAGGTAAGCGCCACATTCGTCTGCAATCTGGCGAAATCTAGCCCAGTCAATGAGCAATGGATAGGCCGTAAATCCAGCCACTATCAGTCGTGGCTTCGATTCAAGAGCAAGGGCCTCAATCGCATCGTAATTGAGGCGTTCTGTTTCCAAATCTAATGTATATGGCACAAAATTATAAAGTTTACCAGAACGATTCACAGGACTACCATGAGTTAGATGACCGCCGTGAATGAGGTCTAATCCCATCACCGTGTCCCCAGGCTCCAAAAGTGCGCTGTAAACTGCCGTGTTGGCAGGTGAGCCACTGAGAGGTTGAACATTGACCAAGAGATCATCGGCACCTACATCGTTGGCACTAAACAATTTCGCTGCTCGACGTCGACATAATGATTCTAAAACATCCGCATATTCGACACCTTTGTAATATCGTGGATCGCTGAAACGGCGGAAAGTCGCCAGCTCGGCATCTAGATCCATTAATTCGTCTTCAGTTTGAATTCGACTGCTCTTGCGTGGATAGCCTTCTGCATAAATATTTCCAAAATTGGAACTCATTAACGCGCGCACTGCTGGCGGTGCGATGCTTTCCGATGGAATCAGAATAACTTTATTCTTTTGCCGAGCGTCCTCGGCCGATACGAGACGGTTAAGTTGAGGGTCTAGCTCTTCCACAGACCCGTTCGGGATGTTACCCGTCATCATTGCGATTCTCCTATAGGCCTCTAGCCTAGGCCTCTAGCCGTGGTTTTTCATACTTTTACCCCAATAACCTTGAACTGCTACCAACTTCCATTATCATTAGGGCGGTAGTCGGGTCCGAAAATCATTGTGGCAACGATTTTGATGGTTGGCTCTTCATAGCAATATTAGTAAAGTATTGAAAGTTTCTGTTTACTGGCGCGACTCATGCATTCACCGAACTTAGAGAAGCAAACTATGATTGTATCAGTTTTCTCCTGGTTTGGCAGTTGACACAACGCTCGATTTAATGGGTGTGACAAGCTATTTAGCCACATGCTCTGCAGGGGTACAGCTTTGAACAATAGGATTGAGTCAGCAATAGATCTCACCCAACAAAGGGTCACCATTGTCGGTTTAGGCCTCATGGGCGGATCTTTAGCTATGGCCCTGCACGGCCAAGCATCGAGCATTACCGCTGTGGATCGTGATCGAGGTGTTCTCGACAAAGCTTTAGGTCTGGGGATAGTCGACGAAGCAACTTCAGATTTAGCCGAGACGTTATCTTCGACAGACTTGCTTATCTTAGCAACACCGGTCAAACAAATTACCATGATCTTGGAGTGGATGTCTTCGTACAATGGTGGTAAGCTGGCCATCCTCGATCTTGGAAGCACAAAAAAAGAAATTTGCACGCTCATGTCTTCCCTGCCCGAAAGATATGAAGCAATTGGTGGCCACCCCATGTGTGGGCGAGAAGAATCAGGTTTAGGAGCTGCCCAATCTGCTCTGTATCAAAATCATCCCTTTGTTTTGTGCCGGACTTCAAGAACGAGTCCATATGTCGAGGAACTTGCGCTTCAGATAGTTCATACGATCGGTGCCCAACCCATGTTTTTATCACCAGACAAGCATGATGAGACAGTTGCTACTACCAGCCACCTACCATATGTTACGGCTATGATCTTAATGGATGTCGTAAGTGCAGTGGCGCAGAATAATCATTATACATGGACTGTCAGCGCAACAGGACTCCGTGATACATCCAGATTGTCAGGATCCAATCCCCAAATGATGCTTGACATTTTGCTGTCTAACAAAGAGGGCGTGGTTAAACAACTAAGAGCCTACAGACAAAGTTTAGCCGAATTTGTGCCTATGCTCGAGCAGGGAGATGAGCAAATGCTTTTGAAGTGGCTAAACGAAATTCAGCAAAATTACTGGAAATATCGACGAGGAGAAAATATCTGATCTGAGTGCAATTGTAATATTTGGCCTAATTCTCGATTTACTATTGAAGAAAAAAGTAAGCCTCAGCAAGATTCAATTTCTTATTTTCGCCCAAATCTTTAATCACCGAAGCGAACGCCCTGGGCCAGTGGCAAGTCATTCGACCAATTAATCGTATTCGTTTGTCGTCTCATGTAGCCACGCCAGGCATCTGACCCCGATTCTCGCCCGCCGCCAGTCTCCTTTTCTCCTCCAAAAGCCCCTCCAATTTCAGCGCCAGACGTGCCAATATTTACATTGGCTATGCCACAATCCGATCCACCCACAGCCAAGAATGTCTCGGCCGTGTGCATTGAATCAGTGAATATCGAGCTCGAGAGCCCCTGGGGTACGTCGTTTTGCAGGCGAATCGCTTCAGCAATATCCGAATATTCAAGCACGAAAAGAAGCGGAGCAAATGTTTCTTGTTTTACAATTTCAGATTGAATGGGCATTTTCACGATGGTTGGTTCTACAAAATTCTGACCCAAATCATGGCGCATTCTGCCACCAAATAAAATCTCACCACCATCAGCTTTAGCCTGCTCCAACGTTTGGAACATTCGCTCCACGGCAACTGTTGATACCAAAGGTCCCATCAATGTATCTTCAGATAAAGGATCACCAATCTTTACTTGCTTGTAGGCATTTACCAGTTTTGATTCTAGCTCGGCAGCGATACTTTCGTGGACAATAAGCCGACGTGACGACGTACATCGTTGTCCCGCCGTTCCAACAGCGCCAAAAAGAATGCCCCGAGTGGCCAATTCCAAGTTCGCATCGGCCGCGACGATAATGGCATTGTTCCCACCACACTCCAAGATAGTGCGGCCAAACCGGCTGCCAACCGATTGGGCAACATGCTTACCAACCTTACTGGAACCGGTAAAGGCGATTAAGGGTAATCGATCATCCTCAATGATGTAACCGCCTACTTCAGGACCAGTGCCAATAACCAGGTTAAACAAGCCTTCCAACCCATGATCGGCCATCACACTATTGCAGATATGTTGCATTGCTACAGCAGTCAACGGTGTTTGTTCCGAAGGCTTCCAGATGATAGTATCACCGCATACAGCGGCGATTGCCGAATTCCATGACCAAACAGCAATAGGGAAATTAAAGGCGGTAATAACACCAACAGGTCCTAACGGATGCCACTGTTCATACATTCGATGACCAGGACGTTCCGAATGCATCGTCAAGCCATATAGTTGTCTCGAAAGTCCTACAGCAAAATCACAAATGTCAATCATCTCCTGCACTTCGCCTTGTCCTTCAATGCCAATCTTGCCCATTTCCAAGCTAATCAGGTCACCTAACGGCTCTTTTAGCTCTCGAACAGCATTTCCCAAATCGCGAACGACTTGTCCCCGCTGGGGTGCCGGAATTATCTTCCAAGCTTCAAACGTGTTCTGAGATTGTTCGATCACTTGATTGTATGTCCGTTCAGTCGCTTGAATCACAGCAGCGATAGGTTCGCCATTAGTTGGATTGTATGAGACTAACTTCTGGCCGTTGCTATCGCTAATCCATTTATCCTGTCCAATACAGGCGCCTGGATTAACATCGGCGATATTTAGCTTTTGTAGAAGCGCTTTCATGATCTAACCTCACATTTTATAAAGTGGTTGGCCATCGAATCTATTCGTTATATTGGGCCGAGTTTAGCACATGCGGCACGTCTATTCCAAGGGTTGTATTGACCTCCAATGCAGTTATCCGGTAAAATCCTGCGTTGTTATCCTTAAGGAGGATTAATGAGCGCTCATAAAAATGCAGGCGAGGTTACACTAAGTCGCACCCTCGGCCTGCTTGATATAACGATGATTGGTATCGGGGCCATGATCGGTGCTGGCATTTTTGTTTTGGCTGGTATTGCTGCTGGAGAAGCCGGTCCAGCACTTGTTGTTGCCTTTTTTCTAAACGGGGTTGTCACTACATTTACGGCGCTTTCTTATGCCGAGTTAGGCTCTAGCTTCCCAGGGGCTGGCGGAGGTTATTTATGGGTAAAACAAGGAATGAGTGGCACTCACGGATTTTTGGCCGGGTGGATGGGCTGGTTCGCATCTGCAGTGGCTTGCTCACTCTATGGTCTTGGCTTTGGACGATTCGCGCTTGAAATATGGACGCTTGCCGGTCTACCTAAATTCGGGTTACCCGATGAGGTGATTGTCCTAGGATTGATGATCATTATCGTAGGATTATTTTCCTTCATCAATTTTCGAGGAGCAAGTGAAGCTGGCTCTGTCGGGAATGTCGTGACGATTTCAAAAGTTGTTATTCTGCTTATATTTATAGGATTTGGCTTGTACGCGATGACCCAGCGGCCGGAGGCATTAGACGTATTCAAGGAGGATCTGCTTCCAAATGGACTGGGGGGTGTATTCTTTGCGATGGCCTTGACTTTCATAGCCTTTGAAGGGTATGAGATCATCGCCCAGAGTGGTGAGGAAGTAATCGATCCGACACGCAATATTCCACGAGCCATCTTCATATCCATTGGTGTCGTGGTGTTAATTTATGTATTAGTTGCCTTCGTGGCCATAGGCGCGGTCACTCAGACAGGAGGATTGCCAGTTTGGGAATTTCTAGCTCAGGAACGAGAGATTGCCATTGTGAGAGTGGCTGAGGAAATCATGCCTCTCGGCGGAATTCTGATATTAATCAGTGGTCTGGCCTCCACGATGTCTGCCCTCAATGCCACCATCTATTCATCCTCTCGCGTTTCTTTTGCGATGGGTAGAGATCACAATCTACCGAGAGTATTCGGTCGGATTCACCCTCAAATGCATACTCCCTATTGGGCCATTTTTCTCTCGGCGATCTTAATCATTGCCATGGGGCTTGCGTTACCGATTGAGGAGGTTGCCGCCGCAGCCAACATCATGTTCCTGCTTATGTTTGCCCAGGTAAATATCACGGTCATGACTTTACGCAGACGACGGCCTGATTTGGCAAGAGGATTCTTGGTGCCACTTTTCCCTTGGCCACCGATTATCGGTATCGTTACCAATATCGCTTTAGCGGCATTCCTGGCCTACAACCTGGGCACGGTTGGACTCATAAGCGCCGCCTGGATTGTCGTTGGTATACTCTTTTATTGGGGCTATTTCAAAAGTAAAGAGGAGTCTGAACGACCAAAAGAAGTGATAATGGAAGAGACGCTCGTGTCTGTCGATTATTCGGTTCTCGTTCCAGTTGCTAACGTCAATCAGGCCGAAGAACTAGGTCGTTTAGGCTGTACTATGGCCAGAGAACACAATGGTGGCGTTCTTGCACTTCACGTGGTCAAGGTGCCCCCTCAGCTTAACCTCTCTGACGGTCGACACTTTCTAAAAGAGGGTCGTCCTCCATTACAAAAAGTAATAGATCAGGGTCAGGACCTTGATGTACCCGTCCATACCATGATTAGATTGGGGCGTAGCGTACCTGATGCCATATTAAAGACGACGGCTGAAAATGGCAGTGACATGATTCTTTTTGGCTGGCCTGGAAAATCAGGGACGAATGAACAGCTATTTGGTTCGGTCATCGACAGAATCGTGTCGAATCCTCCAGCCGATATAGCTATCTATCGCTATCGGCCGTACGATAAGTTCAGAAGAATAATTGTGCCTATTGCGGGTGGTCCCAATAGTCGATTGGCTGTCCATACGGCCTTAGCTATTGCCAAGAATACAAATTACGATTCTCAAGTCGTCCTCGTTCACGTAATAGTTGGCGATATCGATCCAATCCAGGCCGAAGGAAGAGCAAAGAGTGCCTTCCGATATTCAACCCATGGATTGGATTATGATTTCGAAGAAAAGATATTAGCCGCGAGTAGCCCAGTCGAAGGCATATTGGAGGCCGCAAATGATGGCGATCTAGTCATAATTGGGGCCACGAAAGAGCCTCGTTTCCGTAATCTATTGATGGGTAACGTAGCTCAAAGAGTTGCTGAAGAGGCCAAAACTCCCGTGATAATCGTTAAGCGCCAGAGCACCGTGATTGATGCTATGTTAAGAGACACGGTACTCAACCCGATACGCCGATCAGATAAGCTGGCAGAAGCACAGGAAAGAGCCCAGGCGTCTGACTGACCGGGTTATCATATACAATATATCGACGAGGCTGCAATCAATAATTGGTAAAGAAATTCTGACTTTAGCACAATCAACTTAGTCGTTCATCAAAGAGCCGGGCAACTTCATCGCGCACTGGTAAGGCAATTTGCTCATCATGTTCCGCGTTATTGGTCTGTATTGATGGTGGACCTTCACTAAATTGGCCAATGCAGGCACAATCGATCCCTACATTCAGCAGTTCCTGACAAACTTTCGAGGCGTCGTCTGGGTGGACGGCAATCAACAGCGCGCCGGAGCTAATCGCAGCAAAGGGATTAAGATGAAATATCTCACAGATATTTGCCGCTAACGCTGGGACATGCACTCTATTCAGATCAATTGAAATGGATAGACCGCTTGCTTGAGCAAGCTCCCAGAGACCGTTCGCCAAACCGCCTTCCGTGGGATCATGCATTGCCGTCACCCTACCGGCTTTGCAGGCAGTTTGAGCATCGAGGTAAACACTAATTCCTGGATCATATAAATACCCATGTGCTTCGGACGCGGCTTGTTGGCCCAATCGCTGAACGATTTCATCTTGAAATTCGTGAGCAAGGATGCTCACGGCCTCGATTGGGACCCCCTTGGTTAACAGAAGTTTGTCTCCAGGACTTGCCATATCAGGTGTGACAAGATCCTCCGGGGAAACTTCTCCAAATAATGTGCCACTAAGTATCGGTCGATCTATTCCATATGTTATTTCGCTATGGCCCCCAACTACCGAAATACCTAGCTGCTTACAAGCCTCATATACTTGCCTAGATATCGCAATCGCATCTTTCGAATAAGTCGTTTTGTTTGGCAATAGTAGCGTTAGCATTAACCAACGAGGAGCCGCACCGCTAGTTGCTATGTCATTGGCATTGACCTGGACTAAATACCAGCCAATATCTTTCGTGGCAAAAGTGATTGGGTCGTTCTTTACAACTAGATAACGATCCCCAAAGTCTATGATGGCACAGTCCATTCCTATGGCAGGACCAACGACAATCCGTTCGTCCTTCTGGGGTGCATCCGCGAGTATGGCTGATAAAAGGGTGGGGGGAATCTTGCCTGATGGAAGTGGGGAGTCTTTACTCATGCTGCCGTCAGATTTCTGATTCAGCAGTTTGAGAAATTGGCTCGAGGAAACTTTCTGACTCCGGTTCCTCGCTAGAGACGGCCGCTTCCTCCATTCGTGAAATAGTTGTAGCGACATTTTCGATCGCCACTCTTTGCTTGCGGTAGAGATCAGACTCACTCATCGCTAATCGGCGAGCAACATCTCTGACCTTTTGGCCCTGAATAAACTTCAATTCAAGGATATTGTATAGGATCCACTCGGCGGTGGTCATGCTTCGCTCGCCTTCCGGTTTTTGCTGTTCTACGGCCCGATCCAGAATGTGACGAAGAGCTTTTGTTGGGTTATTCCCGTGTTCGTTCATCGCATTTTGCACAATGCGCAGACGAAGTAAGGGACTGTCGGTCAATTTTGGACCTCCCCAATAGTGGCTTAGAGCATCCCAAACCATGCTATTAAATTCAGGATCAGCAATCAGGTTTCTTTCATCATTCACGGGAGCAGTGAGAACTGGTGCACCGCCAAATGTGGCTGCACTACGTCTCTTTTGCAGGGCGGTAACTTGAGGCAAGAGCCCCTCGACGGCCGCAAATACTTCCTGCTGCAAAATGCGGTCTTCAAGCGCGCTTGAGGCTTGTTTGGCAAGCAAGTCAAAAGTCTCCTGCTCGTTCTCATTTAAATTTGGCCACTCAGAGCGAGCTTTTACGCCTAGGATACCAACCAACGTGCCGTCGAGTTCTTTATGCAGAGGTTTTATCCAGTAGCCATGCCAGATAATGAAACCGTCGCTGGACTCGAGATGCTCTCCTGATTCATCCTCGACAGCTGAAGGACTGGTAAGTTGTTGAATCTCAACCGCGGTCCATTGTTCAGGTGAGATCTCAAGTGGCCCTACGATCGCCTCAAGGTGCGGTCCATCATAAGTAATGGCAGCAATAAAGGCACTGGGGGTTCGCAATACTTCGCAAGAAGCGGCCAGAACGCTTTCCAGAAATTGGCGCATATCCCGGGTCGTAAGCACTCTTTCGCTTAATTGTTGAATCCGTCTGACTTCAGGTTCGTTTGTCAGCTGAAATAATCTTTCAAGAGGTCGCTTGAGGACATGTAATGCCCATTCAACCAGAATCACGGTAGCCACAATGATAATGGCCACACCAACTTCTACGGGCATTCCTAAAATAGTTTCGGAACGGACCGTAAAAACATACGCAACCAGGACAATTGTTGCGGCCATTGGTACACGAGCCATAAACTTGAATAAACGGACTCGGACAACGCGATCAGGTGATTTAGCGCCAAAATAGGCAATGTAATAGGTTAGGAAGGCAAACATGACACTCACAGTCAAGTTGCCGATAATAATGAACAATAAAAACAGGGGGGAAAGCCGAAGATCCGGGTCATCACTGAAAGTCAAATAGGGAAATACGGCCAGTGGAGCGGCTAAAAATGTAACGAATATGACGCTCATTCGTTTACGGGTTGTTGTGGTTACACATCTTGCGCGTGCATGCCATACATTTCGAACACTGGCGGCACTGATGAGCCAAAAATATATCGCAAAGAGCGGGAAAAGGACTCCCGCGCTCAAATGAGGCGCGTCGCTAACTTGGACCAGGTCGTTGACTAAAATATCATTCAGTAGCGCAAAACTGAAAAATATAATGCCGGTTATGTACCAAACTCTGACAAGTATACGCCGGCGTTTTGATATATCTCCGGTGGTTACGAGCAGTGCATCGGACAGATGAAACTGGGCTGCCGGCACCATGGCAATACCAATCCAGCCTAATCTTATCCAAATCTCAGTGGAAATTCCTACCGTGGTTCTGGTAACGATTAATTCGACAAAATAGACAAGGACGACAAAAAAAAGCAGCGAATTGAAGGCACGGGTAACTCGATCACGAATGCTATGTCTCAAGTTATAGAGGAAGACGGCAGAACCAAAAATAACTATAGCCGCCATAACGAAATCATTGATGAGAATCAGGATTTCGATCAATCTGTCAGACATAGTGGATACTAAATCAGCGCTAATAGCGAAATCGTGTAATAATGAGCTAACGACAACGGAAATATGATTTCGCGTCGTAATATTGCTCTACCAGAGCCATTCTCAATTTATGCCGGCGATGGAGATGGGGGTAAATCGAGCGAAGTTGGTGGGTCCCACTCCGTCTTCTCTCTTGGCTTTGAAGGCGTGGGTTCTGGGGGAGAATCCTCATGGGATGACGGTTCTGAGGATTCAATTCCTTCAACTGTGGCAACAAACTCATCTGCCTCGAGGGATTCTACCTCCAAAAGCTTCGTCGCAACCATTTCTAATTTATCGCGGTTTTCAACCAAAATATTAGTGGCCGTTTCATACGCAGCATCAATTATTTCTCGGACTTCCCGGTCAATCTGTTCTGCTATGGCATCGGAATAATCTCTCTGTTCGCTAATTTCACGGCCAAGGAAAATTAACTCCTGCTTATCGCCATAGACCCGTGCCCCCATTTCGTCACTCATGCCATATTGCGTGACCATGGATCGAGCTATTTTGGTAACTTGTTGAAGATCATTGCTTGCGCCAGTTGTAATTTCGTCGAAAACAATTTCCTCCGCAATGCGACCTCCTAAAGCTGTGGCTATTAATGCTCTAAATTTGGCACGGCTGTAAAAATAGATGTCATCTTCCATAAACCAGGTTACGCCACCAGCCGTTCCTCTCGGAATAATGGTTACCTTTCTAATAGCTTGGGCATGAGGTAAGAAATGACTGACAAGAGCATGACCGGCCTCATGGTAGGCAGTCAACTCTTTTTCTTCATCGCTCATAACGCGGCTTCTTCGTTCGGGACCAAGCTGTACCCGCTCAATGGCCTCTTGTAGCTCAGACATACCAATATCATTTTTGTTTCTGCGTGCGGCCAACAAGGCGGCTTCATTGACAGTATTTTCGATATCGGCACCAACAAACCCAGGCGTCGATTTAGCTAAGATCGTTATATTTACTTCCGAGGCCAGCGGTTTGCCCCTCATATGAACCTTGAAGATTGCCTCCCGTCCCCGGACATCAGGGCGATCTATAACAACGCGTCGATCAAAACGACCCGGTCGCACAAGGGCAGGATCAAGTATATCGGGCCTGTTTGTGGCTGCTAGTATGATAATATGTGTGTCTGTGCTAAAACCATCCATTTCAACCAGGATCTGATTCAAGGTTTGTTCCCGCTCGTCGTGAGAACCGCCTAGTCCAGCACCCCGTTGTCGCCCGACAGCATCAACTTCATCAATGAAAATGATGCAAGGGCTGTGACGTTTAGCCTGTTCAAACAAGTCTCGAACACGGCTGGCACCAACCCCAACAAACATCTCTACAAATTCTGACCCAGCAATTGAAAAGAAGGGTACGCCTGCTTCGCCAGAAACTGCTTTTGCCATCAGTGTTTTACCTGTACCAGGACTACCAACAAGCAGCACGCCTTTGGGTATCCGGGCGCCAAAATTTACAAATTTCTCAGGTTCTTTTAGAAATTCGATTATTTCCTGTAATTCTTCCTTGGCTTCATCACATCCGGCGATATCATCGAAACTGACAGTTGGATGGTCACCGGTAAACATCTTGGCCTTATTTTTGCCAAAAGATAGGGCCTGATTATTACTACCTTGAGCCTGTCGCATAATGAAATAGATGAAACCAATTATTAGGAGGGCAGGTAAGAATATGCCTAAAAGACTCAGCCAATTTCCCCAGCGGCTTGGGGCCTGGTAGACGATTACTGTTCCACCGCTCTGATAATCTTGCTCATTTACCCCGTAAGTTACTAAAACTTCCTCCAGGGAGCTGACGCTGCTGATCTGGGTGCGTGCGTTTGGTTGGGTATTTTTATAATCTACAATGACTTCACGTCCATCCCCCGAAACGCGAAGCTCTTCTACATCACCGTTCTTTATCTGTTGAGCAAGTTGGCTTATTGGTAGCTCTTCATTTGGTTCGCTAGCCGTACTATAGCTCCAGAGAATAGCAACAATTGCTAAGACAATTAGTAGATATATAAACCATCTGGTTATTCTGGACGAATTCACAGTTTCGCCTCCAACTTTGCTAACGTTCCGGAGTTCCTCTCGCGGGGAATATGGTCAAGAACAAAACGCTAGAGGTATATGGCGGTTATCTTCGTGAGACAATGAACGTTCGGTGTTTTTTGATCCTATGAGACAGAAAAAGTTTCACTCTACATTGACCAAGAAAGGTTCCATTTGAGAGGTGTGACTCTCCTATCTAATATCAATTAACAACATTTATCCTGTGTACAGTATAACAAAAAGACATAAGATCCGCTAAGTTGCTCACCGTTGCTCGAATGAACATCGTAAGCGAAAAATATTGTCAACCTGTGTATCGGCTAAAAACCAGGTACCAAAGAGGAATTAATCCAAGAAGACTAATTAAAGCGATAATGCCCAGGATTATCGCTGTCCAATCGGTTTCGTTTTGTACTTCAGGCGCATTAACATGGATAGTTGTCGATGCCGAGCTTGATATAGGTACCCAAGGGTTTTCGACCGCAGACACGCCTTGAACTGCTTCTTCTGGAACAATGATCTTGACTGGTGGATCTACGTAGGCAGTGGATCCTCCGGTTATGTCATTGCTCAAGGCTAATGGTACCTCCAACGGCCCAGTCACTTCAGCACTGCTAGCACGATAGACTGTCAAAACCCGTCCAAGCTGATCGGCCGTTCGATAGCGACCTGAGGGTTCTTTAGAAAGAACCTTGTCGACAATCCGATCAAGCTGCTCTGGTACCCCGGTATTCAGTTGAGCGACGTGGGGCGGGCGATCTTGAATATGCTTAAGCGCTAGAGCAGTATGGTTTTCCGCTTGAAACGGTAGCTGGGCCGAGAGCATCTCGAACATGATAATGCCTATGCTATAGACATCGGAAGCAGGCGTCGGCCGTTCACCAGCAGCCTGCTCTGGTGAAAAGTATTGAGGTGTTCCCCAAACGACATCGACGTCATATTTCAAACTTGACTCGCTTAAGGCCCGGGCGATACCGAAATCTGTTACTTTGATTTGTCCATCCTGGGCGACCAAAATATTTTGTGATTTCACATCACAGTGAACGAGGTTTGCTCGATGAGCGTAACCGACGCCAGAACAGATTTGGATGGCTATTTCAATGGCCCTATCAACCGATAAGGGTGATTTCTTTAGTTGGAAGTGCTGCCTAATAACCTCCTTCAGAGTCCATCCTTCCACATATTCCATAACAATATAATAACGACGCTCATCTTGTCCAATATCATGGACAGTTACGATGTTGGGATGGGTAAGATTTGCCGCCGCATGGGCCTCTTTCTGGAAACGATGAAGAAACTGGCTATCGATTGTTAGACTTTCGTGTAGTATTTTGATGGCTACCAACCGGCCGAGCATTTGATCGCGGCCTTTATAGACTGTGGACATACCACCACTTCCGGCCCTGTCCAATAACTCATATCGTCCGTTCAGCACAATATTATTCCCTACCATAATCCTATTCTAGCTGAACACAGACAGATTCCAAGAGAAATAGGACTATTTGAAGGAATACAAGAAATTGGAATACTATGGGGTTGCGACATGTCCGCGTATTTGCCTTACCTCTGGAGATATGATAGCATTTTACAGAATACGCGGCGGGTGTGGTGTAGTGGTTAACACGTCTGGTTGTGGCCCAGAAGATCGTGGGTTCAAATCCCATCACTCGCCCTATTACCGTGATTGTCATCAGGCAAGCGGCATCTGAGCGCCCGTAGCTCAATGGATAGAGTACCTGGCTTCGAACCAGGTGGTTGGGAGTTCGAATCTCTCCGGGCGTACCTAAGAGTGAGTGACCACCCGCATGGGTGGTTTTTTCGTTGAGGCAAATGGGCGAAAGAATTTGGAGGTCAGATGAATATAAAGGTACCTGGCATAAAAATTGGTCACGCCCATGATGAGCATGCATTGACCGGTTGCACGGTAATTTTGGCCGAGAATGGAGCCACTTGCGGAATCGACAAGAGGGGAGGAGGAACGACTACTAGGCAAGCAGATGCCTTTGAACCCTGGCATGTGGTCCAACAGGTCAACGGCATTTTGTTATCGGGCGGTTCGGCCTTTGGACTAGGCGCACTTAGCGGTGTTCTTCAATACTTGGAAGAACGGGATATTGGTTTTGATATGCGGATTGCCACAGTTCCTATTGCGGCGGCGGCCGGTTTGTTTGACCTTGGGATTGGCAGAGCAGATAGGCGACCCGATCCCGAAATGGCTTATCAGGCCTGTGAAAATGCCTCAACTCGGTTGCCAAAAGAGGGCTGTGTAGGAGCCGGTATGGGTGCAACGGTAGGTAAAATTTTAGGATTGGAATTTGCCATGAAATCAGGTATTGGTTTTGCTCTTCAAGAAATATCAGAAACAGGTCTAGTAGTAGAGGCGATAGCAGCCGTCAACGCCGGAGGTGATATAGTTGATCCTACGACGGGAAAGATAGTCGCGGGCGTACGTTCGCCAGAATGGCTTCCAACCAATTCTGAAACCGGCTACTTTGCGAATGCGTTCGAAGTATTGAAAACTTTTCGGAATCCTGTCTCGACGCCGATCGGAGAGGGAAACACGATCATTGGAGCAATCCTAACAAACGCGAAATTAACCAAGATTGAAGCGACCAAAGTTGCCCAGATGGCCCATGATGGATTGGCTAGGACGACCCGACCTGCACATACAATGTACGATGGTGATACTATCTTTAGTTTGTGTACTGGAGATATTTCGGTCGATGTTAGTGTTGTAGGAGCAATTGCAGCGGAGGCTTTCTCCGCGGCGATGTTGCGGGGCGTTCGGGCGGCAACAGCAATGGGTGATTTACCTGCCGCGGCCGATGTGCCGTAAAGGCTCTTAGATATGAAATATCCAATTACAAGACCTATGGGAAAAAGTTTTCCGACATGACCAGTCCCAATCCAAATCAAAAAATCATTTCAGTATTTGGGAGTCATGGCCCGAAACCTGGTAGTCAAGATTATGAGGTCGCCCGGGAGATGGGTAAACTACTGGCCGACTCTGGTTTTTCGGTGGCCACGGGTGGCTATGAAGGCGCAATGGCCGCTGTCAGTCAAGGGGCGGCCGAAGTAGGAGGCCACGTTATTGGAGTCACCAGTAAGCAGGTGGAATTAACCCGGTCGACCATTCTCAACGCCTGGGTCAAACAAGAGATCCGATATCATACGCTGGCTGACCGACTAGTACACTTAGTCAGCCAAAATAATGGCATGATTGTTTTACCGGGCGGTATTGGCACATTATCGGAATTAGCATTAGCTTGGAGTCTGATTCAGGTGGGGGAAATTTCGTTGCGCCCCCTGATCATTGTTGGACCAATGTGGCAAGAGACCATTGACGTCCTTGCACGAACAGAATACATAATGAAAAGTCAATTAGAATTGGTTTTGCAGGCCAAGAGGCCAGCAGATGCGATAACGATATTAAATGAATCGATAGCCAAAATTGGAGGTTGAACCAGGTAATATTACGATGCAAAGCAAGTTGAAAGGTCAGACTATATTTCTCAAGTTAGGTGGCTCCTTAATAACCGATAAGACACAGGTTGAGGTTGTTAGGGATGATATATTACCTCGCGTAGCGAAGGAAATGAGAAGAGGCAGCCAATCAAATCCCGATTTGAAGTTGCTATTGGGTCATGGGAGCGGCTCCTTTGGTCATGTACCAGCAGCAAAATACAGAACCAGAGACGGTGTTCAATCGGATCCTGAGTGGCAGGGCTTCGTGGAAGTTGGCAGAGTTGCCTCCAAACTGAATGCGATCGTGAGAAATCATTTGTCAGCGGAAGGTCTAAAAATACTGTCGCTACAGCCTTCTGCCTCAGCTTGGTGCCAGGATGGCAAACTGATTCAGATGAGTTTAGACCCGGTGATCTTTGCCTTGAATGTTGGTCTTATACCTCTAATTTATGGCGATATTGCTTTTGATACCGTACGAGGTGGAACCATCATTTCTACTGAAGAGATTATGAGTTTCCTCGCAGACAAGCTTAAACCCTCATGGCTTTTTTTAGCTGGCGAAACAGAAGGTGTTCTGGATAATCGAGGCAGAGTCATTCCAATTATTTCAGCACAAAATTACGAGAGCATACGCCCGATGCTTGGTGGCTCGCGTGGAACAGACGTCACCGGGGGTATGGCGAGCAAGATAGCCAGCATGCTGGACCTGGTCGAACGGCATATATATTTGCAAATCAGGGTGTTCTCAGGTCTGATTCCAGGTGAAATTGAGAAAGTGTTGTCTGGAGACTCAACGGTTGGCGGCACGGTTATTAGATGGTCAGCAGACTAGCGGCTTCGAGTCAATAGGCTACTGTGTTAAGCGAGATAGCTAACGAAGTTATCTGTAAATTGATTTAGAAGCACCAGTCACGGCATCCCAAACATCACCCATCGAATCAGCCAAGACGATAGATCTTCTGAGCTCATTCGCCAAGGTTTGAGGGGGCATATCATCCAGCGAAATCGTTTCAGGATGATCAAACATTACCCTGGGTAATACGACTATATTGCCAAGAACAGTTTCTTTCAACTGACTTAGTACATCCACGCCCATCAACAAGCCGGCAACGGTAATTGAGTCGCCTAAGCGGTCATTTACTATACTGAATACTTGAGTCTTGATACCCGTTAGTTGTTGAAATTCGCTGGCAATTTTCTTTAAGATTGGAGCAAACAAGGTGCCTGTAACTAGAGTTATCATACCTGGTATCTCAGGAGATTGATTTTCTCTGTTCTCAAAATTGAACATCCAAGACTTAATCTCACTTTTGAGAGTTTGCCACTCATCCAGAAAGTTTCGAACCATGCCCAAGCCATTTTCATGCAAATCATGACCGTCATATTCAGAAATTTTTGGAACTGACCGACCGGCAACCAAATACCATTCGTCTGTTGGGTAAACAAATCGTTGAGATAAACTCTGCTTAAATTCCTCCTGGAAGCTACTAAGATAGTCAAGCATATCTCCGGCTTCCTCAGGCGTATGGGTCCTCATCTGATATTTGTGGTGTCGGGTTAATCCAACCGGCACCACACTAATAGATTTAACTGCCGGATACAGCATCGCTAAATCGCGAATCGACCGTTCAAGAATTGGTCCATCATTAAATTCAGGAACAATGACAAGTTGCGTGTGCAACTGGATACCTTTTTCTGTTAACGACCGAATTTGGGGCAATATGTCAGGTGCGCTGGGATTTCGTAAAAATTGGCGTCGTTTCTGGAGATCGGTGACATGTACCGAAATGTAAAGAGGCGATAATCGCATTTCCTCGATTTTCCACCAATCGTGTTCGTTAAGATTAGTCAACGTGACAAAATGTCCAAACAAAAAGGAGTAACGATAATCATCATCCTTAATATAGAGCGTTCTGCGAAACTTAGGCGCCATTTGGAGAACGAAACAGAATTCGCAAAGGTTGTTGCATCGACGGATATCTGTATCGAATGTTGGGTGTTCAAATTCGAGACCAAGGATTTGGTTATATTCCCTTTCAGCATCGATCAACAGAAATTCTTCGCCCCGGCGAACCAATAATTCGAGATTTTCGTCGGATGCAAAGTATTGAACATCGATGACGTCGTCTACTTTGTTTCCATTGACGGCTAGTAATTGATCCCCTGGCACCAGCCCGATCTCGTCGGCTAGTCCACCATTCACGACCTTGGTGATGCGTCCTCCAGAATGAACGGTCCAATCAATTTCGGTAAAGTAAGTCATGCGGTCTGTGAGGTTGTCTCCAGTATTACGATGTAGTCCAGAGCCATAATTTCCTGCAAAATCTGTTCTACTGTGTGAGCACTAGTATCTATTTTGATTGCATCAGCTGCTTGTTGCATGGGTGAATGTTGCCTATTTGCATCAAAGGCATCCCGGCGAAGGATATCGGCCAAAATATTATCATAATATGCCGGCTCACCACGAGAACGAATTTCTTGCCATCGGCGCCTTGCCCGCTCTTGTGCAGTCGCTACGATATAGAGTTTTAAAGGGGCGTCCGGCAAAACCACTGTGCCAATATCCCGGCCAACAACAACCACTTCTCCACCACGAGCCATTTTTCTCTGGCGGGCTACTAGGTCACGCCTAACCCCGGCATAAGCAGAAACCTGCGAAACATTGGCATCAACATCTGCTTCACGCAATTCCCAGGTCACATCTACGCCATCGAGCAAGACTGTATAAATACGGCCGTCTGCCTTATCCATTGGAGACTCGATGGACATATCAAGATTCGAGGTTAATTCAACAACGGCATCTTCATCATCGATATCGGCCTTTTTTCGTAAGACAGCCAGTGTAGCAGCCCTATACATGCATCCTGTATCGAGAAGTAAGTAACCAAGATTATCGGCGAGCATTCGACCAATTGTGGACTTACCTGAGGCGGCTGGACCATCGATGGCAACCACTTTTTCTGATGCGTTTATTATCAAGAACAATCTCCAGCGAAGATCAACTCACAATGAATTTTCAGCATAAATTTCTACGTTATTGATCAGGCCCAATGGCATTTCGGAGGCTAACTAGTTCTTTGGTTGTCAGATGCCGCCATTCGCCTGGCTTTAGATTCCCTAGCTCGACGGGACCAATGTTAACGCGAACCAATCTCAGAACAGGATGGCCAAGTCGCGCCGCTACTCGCCTGATCTGTCGTTTACGACCTTCTCGCATCTTAATTTGTAAACGAGTACGGTGTGAGTCCTGGCCTTTTACTTTTATGGTTACAGGAGCTGTTTTTTTGCCATCAAGCATCAGTCCATTGCGCCATAGGTCAAGGGTATCCTGGCTAGCCGTTCCCTCAATGGCTACTTCATATATTTTAGAATGGCCAAATCGAGGATGGGTAAGACGGTGGGTGAGGGGACCGTCATTAGTCAATAAAATCAAGCCCTCACTTTTTTTATCGAGTCTTCCAACTGGATATAAATGTCCAGGAATGGGCACAATATCACGGACTGTCGGCCGACCCTGATTCAGTTCATCAGAGGTAGAAGACAAGACACCTCGCGGTTTGTAAATCTTTATATAAACTAATTCTGAGTTCTTAAGATTTTTGCCATCGACCGTAATGTTGTCGCTACCGGAATCAGCCCTTTGACCTAAGATGGCAACTTGGCCATTCACCATTACCCGCCCATCAGAAATAATGCGCTCACACTCTCGCCGTGAGCCATAACCTGAATGAGAAAGAATCTTTTGTAATTTATCAGACATCACTTCAACTCAAGTAACCGCCCAATATAAAACTATCGAGCAGCTGTAAATCCAAATTAACCAACGTCAGATCCTGCCTATTCTTCTTCGTCGCTTGGATGAGGCAACTCCTCAAGCGATTGCAATCCAAAATATTGGAGAAATTCAGGAGTCGTCGAATATAAGATCGGCCGGCCTGGACTATCCAATCGCCCCACTTCTTCAATGAGACCTAAGTTTAGCAAAGTGCGGAGTGAACTATCCGTATTAACTCCCCGAATTTGATCAATCTGGGGGCGTGTAACGGGTTGCATAAAAGCCACAATGGCCAAAGCCTCCAACGCTGGGTGACTTAGCCTTGAAGTCGACTCTAAGCCTAGAAAGCGTTCGACTACTAGAGAGCTCGCTGGAGCCGTTGTCAATTGCACATTGCTGCCGCTCCACTGCAAACGGAGTCCGCGATCTTCATATTCCTCTTCTAGGTTCTCTAATAATTGGCGGACAACGGTTGGTGTCGTCTCAAGGGTGCGCGATAGGCGCCCCATTGAGACGGGGCCACTAGCAACAAACAAGACACTCTCTATTAACGCTGTCAAGCTGATATTTTCGATAAAACCGTTATTACTTGCTGCCATTTAGGATTTCGTTGATGAATCTTAGTAAAGCTAATTTCCGCTTCTAATCGGATTATCATCAATATAATAGGCGTAAGGCATAGCAGCAGTATTAAAGGTGATCCCGACACGCCCTTTCCTATCAACAGCGATTAATCCACCGTGACCAGCAACTCGTTCGGATAATACATCTATTGCGGCTTCACACGCTCCTTGCGTGGATAACCCGTTGGCCACAAAATCGCAGACACGCTTACTAATTAGAATCTTCATAAGCGACTCACCGTGTCCAGTCGCACTAACCGCGGCTGTGAAATTATCAGCGTAGGCACCGGAACCGACGAGTGGGCTATCGCCAACCCGTCCAGGTTCCTTCAGTTTCGTTCCGCCTGTTGAGGTCGCTGCCGCCAAATTACCGTCCATATCTATCGCTACGGCACCAACGGTATCTCCTTCGTCAAATTCAACTGAATCTGACGAATAAGTGCCGTTTTGGCTATCTATGAACAAAAGATACTCTTGGTAAATGACTCGCTGCTCATCAGTTATCAGATCTTCGGATTCACAGCGCGGAAAACTGATTGAATCCGCAAACTCCTCTGCGCCTTGAGCAACCAAAAAATTATGCCTGCTCTTGGACATTACATCGCGGGCTAATGAAACGGGATTACGTATGCCCCGGACAGCAGCAACCGCACCAAGATTCATCGTAGCGCCATCCATAATCAGAGCATCTAATTCGATTTCACCGGCCGCATTAAGATAACTACCTTTTCCGGCATCTACAAACGGCGCATCTTCTAGGAATCGGACAGCTGCCTCAATAGCATCAAGTGCAGGACCACCTGCCCGCAAGATGACCTGAGCCGCTTTCGATGCCTCTCGACAAGCACTAACTGCCTTCTTGAGATGGTCGACTGAGTATTTCCACTGACCCGCTCCGCCATGAACAACAATCGCAGTTATCATAAGTGCCTCAAATTTAGGATCGTAACGCAAGCCTGAAAATGGGCAAGGGATCATTGACAGCGAAGTGCCGTTTGCTATAATTTTGACCGAGTGAGTGTAATCCTCAGTAGCTCAATGGCAGAGCAATCGGCTGTTAACCGATGGGTTGTTGGTTCGAATCCGACCTGAGGAGTTGTTTTGAGGCGGTGGGACGATCCACCGCCTTTTTCTTTTCTGTATTGTCGAAGTGGCAGCGTTGGAGGATAAAATGGCAAACTTCGGTTTAATGCGCCAGCTTGCTAAAGAACAGGGTGGTAAAATAATATTACTAGTCCTTGATGGTCTTGGGGGATTGCCTGACTCAGATCATAGTAAAACAACGCTAGAGTCTGCCCATACCCCGGTGATGGATAAACTGGCGAAAGAGGGCAGCTTGGGGTTAAGCCATCCGATAAGCAGAGGAATCACCCCCGGAAGTGGACCCGCACATTTGGCCTTATTTGGTTATGATCCGGTGGGGACCCCCGTAGGACGCGGCGTCTTGTCAGCTTTAGGAATCGGCTTCGATCTTAAGGATGGCGACTTAGCCGCACGAGGAAATTTCTGTTCAGTTGATGGTAGCGGTTTCATTGTGGATCGTCGAGCCGGGCGTATTAGTTCCGAGGTAGCTTATCCCCTCGTTGAGAAGCTGGACGAAATCGAAATCGCAGGGGCGAAGACTTTTGTACGCCCTGTAAAAGAGTATAGATTCATGTTAGCGTTACGTGCTGAAGGTTTGGAGGGGGATTTGGCTGATACGGATCCCCAAGTTGTCGGTAAAAAACCATTACCAGTGACGGCTTTACAACCTGGAGCGATGAAAACGGCCGATTTAGTTCAGAATTGGGTAAATGAGGCAGCTCAAGTCCTCCGAGATGATAGACCAGCAAATATGATCACCCTCCGTGGTTTCGGCCAGGATCCGAACCTGGCCAAATTCGATGATGTTTATAAGCTTAATGCAGCATGCGTAGCAGTCTACCCAATGTACAAAGGAGTTTCACGACTCGTTGGTATGGAAATTTTACCGACAGAAGCTGACTATACACCTGCACAAGAGTTCGCTGTCGTCGCCAAGTACTGGAATGATTTTGATTTCTTTTTCGTACACATTAAGCCAACAGATAGCCGGGGCGAAGACGGGGATTTTGAGGGGAAAAAGACTGTGATTGAAGGTGTTGACCAGGTCCTAACCGATCTCCTGGACCTGAATCCAGATGTTCTCATTATCACAGGGGACCATTCCACTCCTGCGCGACTGAAGAGTCATTCTTGGCATCCAGTACCAACGCTAATATGGGCACCTGGCACGCACTTGCCAGATGCCGCCAAACGATTTGGCGAACGGGAAGCGCAAGTTGGCGGACTTGGCCAGTTCCCAGCCAGCGATTTGTTGCCATTGGCTATGGCCCATGCCCTTCGACTGGAAAAGTTTGGCGCCTAATTGACTATTATTTGCTTGCCGGACTCTTTCGAGAGCGTAACAAGTAGATTCAATGTCCATGTTAAGTCCAAGAATAATATTATGGACAAATTCAGGTTAAAATGTGGATAATTCCCAAACCGACTTCCCAGTAACGTCCCCAAGCCGTTCTAGGGTAAGGGCCGTGGTTCGGTTTTTTCGCAATCATGTCTGGCTGATCGCAGGCTTAGTCTCTTTCACCATATTTTTAAGCACACTGCAGCTGACGGTGAACGGAAGCGGACACCCTTATGCCACGGATGTTGGGGAAATCCAGAACGCGTTACCTCGCTGGGGAACTATTCATTTTCCTGGCTATCCTTTGTACTCCTTGAGCGGTTCGGCATTCGTAACAATCTTGCGCTTTGTTGGTATTGCACCGGCGGCCGGCACATCCCTGTTATCAGCATTTTGGGGAGCAATAGCAATCGCAATTCTAGTTGTTCTTCAACTTTCATTTGAAGTTCGCTCTGTAATCGCCCTTGCAACTTCGACTCTCTTTGCCCTGTCTACTTCCTTCTGGGTCGATGCCTCCATTGCTGAGGTACACACCTTAACCATGGTTCTCTATCTTGGCAGCGTGTTGTTCGCCGTTCGTTTTGGTCGAAGTGGGAAAAGGAGTGATCTGCTGTGGTTGACTTTTTTTGCCAGTCAGGCGGTATTACATCAAAGAGCGATGGTCTTTATGGTTTTCGGTCTGTTGGTCCTGGTTTTCCATCATCTGAAGACCTTATTTCGTTCATGGATTTATATTCTGGGTATTGTCGCGGCAGGTGCATTAATATACCTATATCTGCCTATTCGAGATTTACAAGGAGCAGAATGGACCTTTGATCAGCCTGGATCCTGGCGAGGATTTTGGTCGCTGGTACTCGATACAAAGACGGATCGAATTATCTCTTTACCAGAAACCTATAGCCAGTCGCAGGAAAGAGTACGGGCGGTAGCGTCTGTCCTTGCAAATGAATGGCCCATCGTATTAATCTTATTGGGATTAGCCGGAAACGTCATTGGGACATTTCAAAAAAGCAGGCGAGAAGCCCTGGGCTTATTCTTGTTATGGTTCCCATTTATCGTACTTTCGTTTGTTATCTGGGTGGGGAGGATAGGCGATGCGTTGCTTGCCGTCAATTTGCCGGTAATCGCAATGTCTGCAGTTGGGTTGGGACTTTTGACCTCAGTGATTATGGTCAAATCCCAGAGAACAGGGATAGCAATTACCGCGGTGTGGATAGCATTAGCTGGATTGTTATTCATACAAAATAGAGCGGAGGTATTGTCTGTTACCAAAGATTCAGGAGCAGAACAAATTATTCTTCAGGCTGAAGAATACCGAGGAAATAGGATAGATGAATCGGAAACCACATTAATGGCATTATGGGGCAATGACTATTGGTCACTGGCTTATGCTAAGGCATATCAGAATCGCTTAGGTGCGCTCAACTTGGTTGATCATAATGCAGATCTCATGTCAATCATGGAAAGTAGCGAGCGTTTAATTACGCTGTCTCAGACTTTCTACTTGCGGCCGCTATCTTGGTGGGATCAAGAATTTGGGCAGGTATACCTTTCATCCGAGTCAAACAATCTGGTAGAAATCGACACGTCACCCCCTTATGATCAAGCTAAGGTCGTCCCGTTGCAAAAGCTTTCTCTGGGCAATGGCATCTCAATTCGTCGAGCAGAACTAGACTGGGAATCACCAACACGGTTGGGTTTGACCGTGTTTTGGGAAGTAGAAGAACAAATTGCATTTGACTATAGTGTAGCCGTCCATTTGGTTTCTGAGCTAGAACCTGATGGACCCGAAGACATTATCGTCCAATCAGATAGGCAACACCCTGTATCTGGTTGGTATCCAACGAGTCGATGGCTCGCTGGCGAGATTATTAGAGATGAATATTTGATCGATGTTCCACAAACCTCGGCTCCCGCTGCCATCCGCATAAGCATGTATCAACAGAACGAAGATGGTTCTTTCCTGAACACAGAATGGTTGACCTTGGCCATTGCTCCCACTAAGGATCGGTAAAACTAAGTCTCGCTCTCAGACCTGGTTTCAATTTTGGGTTCAGGCAGGCTTGTGGGTTCATTTTCTTCAGGTTCAATCGATCCGACTCCGAGCGGCCGCCACTTGTGAGATGATTCTCCACTCCGCAGACGATGTTCTTCACCACCACGAGCCCTCACTTCTTCAAAACCACTTGGCTCGATACTCATTTTTTCGCCACTAAGCAAGGCTATTACACCTTCTTGCCCTGGTTCAGGGCGGTGCTCGATTTGATTCTCGAGATGAACTATTCCCTGCGGATCATAATCTAAAGGTTCTTGGTAGGTGGTGATAAACCCCTCAAAGTTTCTCAACACAACTTTTCCTGGAGCTTGCGCCAGGACGTAATTAGGATTTACCGGGATCTTTCCTCCACCCCCGGGAGCATCTACTACGTACGTGGGTATCGCGTAGCCAGAGGTATGGCCTCTTAAACCTTCCATGATTTCAATCCCCCGAGAAACCGTTGTACGCATATGACCTGACCCCTCAACCAAATCACATTGGTATAAATAGTACGGCCTAACCCGTATCTTTACGAGTTCATGGACCAACTTTCTCTGGATATGAACCGAATCGTTTACTCCAGCAAGCAGCACGCTTTGATTACCTAGTGGAACACCAGCGCGAGTCAATCGATCACAGGCATCTGCTAATTCAGGGGTAATTTCTTTAGGGTGATTAACATGAATATTAAGCCAAAGTGGGTGATATTTGCTCAAAATATTACAGAAGTCTTCTGTTATGCGCATTGGCAAAAATACTGGAACTCTTGAACCTATTCGTATAATCTCCAAATGAGGAATAGCTCTTAGGCGTCCCAGAATCATATCTAATAATTTTGGAGCCAGTACCATGGGATCGCCCCCTGAGAGCAGTACGTCCCGAATCTGGGGAGTATTTTCAATATATTCGATCTGAGCATCGAATTCCTTACGACTGAAAGTTTGAGTCGGATCTCCTACTATCCGGCTTCGCGTACAGTAACGACAATAACTCGCACACTGGGTTGTAACTAGCATAAGAACTCGATCCGGGTATCTGTGGACAAGCCCAGGAACAGGAGAGTGCTTATCTTCCGCTAAGGAATCTTCCATCATAGATTTAAACGGCACCATTTCGTGATGGGTTGGAATAACTTGCTTTCGAATCGGGCCGTTTGGATCAACCGGGTCAATCAAACTTGCAAAATAAGGTGTAATATCGACTCGGAATAAGCCTGAGGTTTCGAGTGCTTTGCGCTCTGAGCTTGTAAGCTCCAAGACTTGCTCAAGCTCCTCAAGTCTATTAAGACGATTGCTCATCTGCCAGCGCCAATCCATCCACTTTTCGTCGGGGACATCTTGCCAATACGAGGCTCGGGTATGAACAGTCTTTGAAATTGACGTGGCCTCAAGATTATTGCTCATTTGATTTCTCCCAGAATGATTTTTCATGATGACTACTTCTATGAGTTGAATAAGTTGGCCAAACAAAAAAGGCCCTCACGGGCCCCCACTACTCATCGACACACAGATAGAAGCGATCAGAAACCTTCAATTAGACGCCGGATCGCACAAAACCTTCTCGTAAAGCCAGAATCGTGAACTTTTCCTCATAGAGCGAGCAAGGGGATTCGAACCCCTGACATCCGGCTTGGGAAGCCGACGTTCTACCACTGAACTATGCTCGCATTTAATGAGCCCAAATTATAGGCTGTGGCAAATATAGTGTCAACCGCCCGATCAATGTTGAGCTTGTAATTGCAGTGCGGCGAGATTAAAATTCTTGGAATTGATTTCCCGGTATGAAGCGCAAGAGTACCCTGAATTTGATGTTGCAGTTCGCATTAAACCTCTTATAATGGCAATGGGAGATAGGGTCAGGAGAATGGTACCATAATGAGTGTGGCAACTGTTTTATTGGTTGAAGGTGGAACAGGAGGGGACGCCTCTCTATCCCCTGCCCTCGCAAAAACTGAATTGCGCCTTTATGTAGCCCACACTGCTTCAGAAGCGCTTGAATGGAGCGAAAAGAACGAGCTTAACTTGGTCGTTGTCAACGCCGCAACCATGCGTTCCAGTGGTGTTCGGACTTGCAAGCGTCTTCGAAAGACCTTGGGTGATACACCGATTATTCATTGCCGGAAACATGATCAACCTCTCGATAATGAGGCTGGTGCTGATATTTATTTAGCTCAACCATTTACGGCACGTAAATTGATGAATAGAATCCGGACTTTGCTTCCAGCTGACTATCTGACTGAAGAAATTGTGAAAGCAGGGAATCTAACCTTTTTTTTGTCCAAACGATCCGTAGATGTATCAGGTCGAGGTGAAAAAAGGCTTACACCAAAGTTAGCCGATTTATTATTGGAGTTTTTGAATCGTCCGAGCGAGGTGCTGAGTCGTCAAGAATTGATGGAGTCTGTCTGGCAAACCAACTATTTTGGAGACACTAGAACCTTGGATGTCCACATCCGCTGGGTGCGTGAAATTATTGAAGAAAATCCAGCCCAGCCTAGGTTGTTACGCACAGTTCGTGGGGTGGGGTATATCTTTGAAATCCCCCTTGCCAACGATTAAAAGCCGTAGCAAGATAATCTAATATAACACAAAAAGACACCACCAATTCCGATGGTGTCTGTCCGATTCGATTTAATGATTGGGTCTTATCTTCGAGGCTTAGCTTTGTCTTGCTTTCGAAAGCGCCTTCAGCAATCGGCTCTTTCGTCTGGCTGCATTACGGGGATGCACCACACCTTTTCGAGCTGCCTTGTCTAACGTACTAACAGCCAACAGAGACATCTCCTCGGCTGCTTCAAGATCACCTGATTCAATTAACAGGCGAGTTTTCTTAATGTAGGTACGCGCAGCGGACTGATATACCCGATTGCGCTCACGTCTCCTCGCCGAACTTCTAATTCTCTTTTTTGCCGATGCAATATTAGCCAATTTTGTTTGTCCTCCATCTCACAATAGTTCAATAATCCAATCGCCATCGCAACTAGGCACTGTCACAATTGGACGTGAGAGCGAGATATGTTATCACAAAGCGATTTTCCGGTCCAGCGCTAAAGTGGGGCTTTCTGCAACTTATTACTCGATTGTTTTTTTCCAAAATACGACTGCAAGTGGCGGTAATGTTATTTCAATCGAGTACGGTTGGTCTTGCCAAGGATGATCGCTTGCATAAAGAGGAGTGGCATTAACTATGCCACTCCCACCATATCGCTGAGCGTCACTGTTAATTATCTCCGTGTATTGGCCAGGCTGGGACACACCAAGACGATAATGTTCGCGCGGAACGGGCGTGAAGTTGCAGGAAACATAAATAAATTCCGCAGTCGATGGCGCGTGTCTGGAAAAGGCCAATATGCTTCGCTGGGCATCGTGTAAGTCTAGCCATTTAAAGCCTTCCCAAGAGTTGTCGTCTTCGTATAGTGCCTTTTCCGACAGATACAGATGATTCAATTCGAGGACAAATTGTTGAAGGCCTCGATGCTTTTCATCTTGGTCCAACAAATGCCAATCAAGACTTCGCTCTTCAGTCCATTCCCGCCACTGGCCAAATTCGCCACCCATGAATAACATTTTTTTACCGGGGTGGGCGGTTTGGTAGGCATACAGGGCACGAAGATTGGCAAATTTTTGCCAGACATCTCCCGGCATTTTATCTAACATACTCTTTTTCAGGTGCACAACTTCATCGTGGGAAAACGGCAACAGATAGCGTTCAGAAAAAGCGTAGAGCAAAGAGAACGTCAGCGTGCCGTGATGGAAGGATCGATGGATAGGCTCGTTGCCCATATACTGAAGTGTGTCATGCATCCAGCCCATATTCCATTTCAAATCAAAACCCAATCCATTATCGGCCGTTGGTTTAGTAACTCCTCCCCATGAAGTTGATTCCTCCGCGATAGTTAGAGCATCTGGAAAGCTGTTATGTACTCTTTCATTAAAATATCGAAGAAAATCTAAGGCTTCCAAATTCTCGCGGCCACCATAACGGTTGGGGAGCCATTGACCTTCTTCTCTAGAAAAATCAAGATATAGCATCGAGGCCACGGCGTCCACACGCAACCCATCTATGTGATACTTGTCCAGCCAGAAAAGGGCATTGCTTACTAGAAATTGACGAACTTCATGACGCCCATAATTAAAAATCAAGGTTCCCCAATCCGGGTGTTCGCCCTGACGGGGATCCTCATGTTCAAATAGGTGAGTCCCATCAAAATAGGCAAGTCCATGAGAGTCACGCGGGAAATGAGCAGGAACCCAATCCAAAATCACACCAATACCTGCTTGATGACAAGAATCCACAAAGAACATGAAATCATCAGGTGTGCCGTATCTGCTGGTGGTTGCGAAATATCCTGTTACCTGATAGCCCCAGGAGCCATCAAACGGATATTCGGAAACCGGCATGAGCTCAATATGAGTAAAGCCCATCTTCTTAACATAAGGAATCAAGAATTGACCAAGTTCGTGGTAGGTCAACCAGTCGTTGTTGTCTCTGCGTCGCCAAGAGCCCAAATGAACTTCATAGACATTCATTGGGCCGTCTAATTTGTTGGTCGTTTTTCTTTCACGCATCCATTCTTCGTCGTTCCAGTCATAGTTCTCGAGATTCCAGACAATGGAAGCGTTTTTAGGTCTCAATTCACTGTAAAATCCCACAGGATCGCTCTTAAGCACCGTATAGTCATCTTGCCTGGTTTTTATTTCATACTTGTAAAGTACCCCCTGAGATAACCCAGGTATAAACAGATCCCACAGCCCGCTATTATGGTGAAAACGCATGACATGGCGTCTGCCATCCCAGTGATTGAAGGGTCCAACAACACTTACTCTCAGAGCTCCAGGGGCCCAAACAACGAACTGCACACCGGACCGGGTGTTTATCTTGGTTTCATGGGCTCCTAGATGCTCATATATCCGATCATGGGTGCCTTCGGTAAGAAGATATTCGTCATAATCCGTAAGTCGATTCGGAAATGCGTATGGATCTTCGTATAGCAGTGATTTACCTGAGGGCTGTTGCAGCGATATTTTATAATCCAGCGGCAAGCTACCGCCTTCAATCAGGACAGCAAATAAGCCTGATTCGTGGATTGGTTCCATAGGGAAGCGCTCTTGATCAGGCTCAATAATGACCACAGCGCCCGATGCCTGAGGTAAAAATGTTCGAATAATAACGCCGTTTTCCACAGCATGGGGGCCAAGGACAGAAAATGGATCTCCGTGATATCCGTAGACTATTGCACTTATCGCATCTTTTGTCAGTATAATGGTCATATTCATATTGTAGAGCCATGCCGCTGAGTCGCCAATGTTCAAACCAGGAAAAATTTCCGTGGTTTCCTGGTAGGTCGCTTTCCATTTGCCAATCGGAACAGCGCCTGGCAATCTGATGGTCAATTCTTGCAGAGTGTTGGATGGACTATTATCCTCTGTGATGTTATACTTAAGCTAATGCTGATTAAATTAAGTATAGTTGATTTTATTATTCGCTTTACTCGGCCCCACTCCGCTCATTATTCGTTCTCGCGTTCTGCGGACTTGGGCAATTACAAATTTACGGTACCTTGAATAAATGTCTAGAAAGATTGTCAAAGAATATAAACTGCCGTTGTCGGGGCGGAGTGCCCCATTAACTTCCGCCTGGCTCCATGAAGCTTCGTTCCTATTGGAGGCTGGTGCTCGAAGCCAGAAGACTGAGACCACCTATCGCAGCGGTTTGCGACTCTTTGCGGATTGGACACAACATTTTGGCTATGATGGGTTTGAGGAGGAGTTATCATGGCCACTGCAACCGGCCACATTGACCACAGCGACGATTCTAAAATTTCGTACTTGGCTCTTAGCTAATCGATCCATATCTACTGTTACAACTTATACAGCGTCAATAATTGGTTATTTGCATTATCTCGATGGCCAGGATCAGTTGCCGGCTGGTATTCAACTTGGGAAGCTACAAAGACAGTTAGCCCGAAGACAAGTGGATCGTAATCAGGCTGAGGCTGTAGTTGATCTGGATCTTGCCAGGCAAGAAATCCCTAGAATCGTTGAATATTTTCGCCAATTACCTCTCCCATCTCATAATGACAATTTCGGCCGTAGACTATCCCTGTTACGTAATCGGGCAATCGTTTCGGTGCTATATTCTTCGGCTGCTCGATTAGGCGAAGTCACCTCATTAAACCGCAACAATGTTGACCATGGCCGGGCTCGCTTTGCCGCAATTACTGGCAAAGGTGGAAAGGCAAGAACAATATTCATTCGCAGTTATGCCCAAGAAACCATCCAAGAATATTTAAGGGCGCGTGCGGACGCAAATCCTGCCTTATTCGTCGCTCACAGCCGCAACGCGCGTAATGCACGATTATCGGCTACCTCAGCTCATAATATCGTTAAGAAGGCAGTGCGAGCGCTCAATCTTCATTCTGGTTTGTCAGCCCACGATTTCAGACATTATCGAGCAACACAATTGCTACGGGAGGGTATGCCTATTGAAGTTGTTCAAGAGTATTTGGGTCACTCGGATATATCCACGACACGAGGAATTTATGCACCGGTACTAGGAATCCAAGTCGTAGCCGAATGGCTGGATAACATTGACGTGGCTCCCGAAAATGCCGCGAAAGCTCTCGAATCTAATGAAACCAATTCGGATTAGATAAAAATTATACTGATACACGACAAAATATCTCTCATTATCATTCAAGGAATAGAGATATCATGTTTAACCAGCGACTTGATCGTCAATGGAAGTATCTGCCGGCCGAAACTGGGTCTCATACAGAGAATTATACAGACCGCCACTATTCGTCAATTCCTGATGGGTACCTGATTCCACCAAACGGCCTTCATCCAATACCAAGATGGTATCGGCGGCCAAGATGGTTGAAAGACGATGAGCGATAACCAGACTTGTTCGGCCGCGCATTACCCGCTGCAAGGCCTGTTGAATAAGCGATTCTGATAACGAATCAAGATGAGAGGTAGCTTCATCTAGGACCAGAATTTTCGGATCTTTTAAGATGACTCGGGCGATGGCTATCCGTTGTCGCTCTCCTCCGCTCAGTCGATATCCTCGTTCTCCTACCACAGTATCATATCCCTCGGGCAAACTGGCAATAAAATCATGGATGTTAGCGGCCTTCGCCGCCGCGACTATTTCGCTATCAGTCGCTCCGTCTCTGGCATATAACAAGTTAGCCCGAATGGTATCGAAAAATAGAAAAGTGTCTTGAGTGACCATTCCGATATTGTCGGAGAGTGAAGCGAGTTGTAGATCGCGCAGATCGTAATCGTCCAGTAGTACAGTTCCATCCGTTGGATCGTATAACCTAGGGATCATGTATGTGATTGTAGATTTACCTGCCCCGCTTGGACCCACTATGGCAACCAATTGTCCAGGTTCAATTGTGAAACTAATGTCTCTCAAAGCCCATCTCTTTTCTGCTTTAGGACCCTCCTGACCATTGGTGATTGTCTCGGTTGATTCAGATGGCTGTTTGCCTCGTTTTACCAGAGCCATTTTATCGGCCCCCCACCCCAGTCGGGTCACTTCTGAAAGTCCAGTCGCAGACTTACCGTCAGGCAACTCATAGCTAAAAGAGATATTCTGAAATTCAAGACGGCCGCGTACACTTTTAAGTTCAAGCGCATCTGCCTTCTCGGTAATCTCTACTGGAATATCTAGCGCCTCAAAAACACGTTCAAAACTTACCATGCTCTGGGCAAATTCGACTGGCGCGTTAGTCAACGATATCAATGGCCCATATAACTGCCCCAGATAAGCGCTGAAGGCCACGATTGTCCCGATGGTGAATACGCCCGACAATACCAGATGCCCTCCAGCCCAATAAACCGCTGCTGTGCCAATGGCGCTAACAATACCTAAAGCAAGAAAGAACCACTGGCTTGCGACTGCCGATTCAACACCGATATCCCTAACATGGGCGGCATTCGAGGCGAAATGCTTCGATTCTCTAGGCTCTCTACCGAATAATTTTACCAGTAATGCGCCGCTTACATTGAGTGTTTCATTCATAGAAGCGTTCATTTCGGCGTTTAACACCATAGATCTTCTTCTAATCGTGCGCAATTTGCGAGCGACACGCCTAGCAGGCAGGGCAAATAATGGCAGGATTGCGAGGCTCAGCAAAGTTAGGCGCCACTCAATGACTAACATGACAGCCAAAACCGAAATAATCGTAATCAGGTTAGAAATTATAGTAATGAGGGTGCCAGTCACAGCTCGCTGTGCACCAACGACATCATTATTTAGGCGGGACATTAACTCCCCAGTGCGAGTTTCGGTAAAGAAGCGCAAGGACATTCTCAACATATGATCATAAAGTGCACGCCGGAGATCGAATATTACCCCTTCGCCCACCTCGGCGCTTAAACGTCGCTGAAACACACCCACCAGGCCATTAATGATGGGTATTGCAACCATCCCTAAAGCTAGCATATTAAGCATACGCACATTTTCGTCGGGAATGGCGACATCAATTAGCTGCCGGAAAAGAAGCGGAGGTATTAAAGATAGCCCGGTAATAATAAAGATTGTGACTAATAGCCCAATTACTTTAAGCTGGTAAGGTTTGGCAAAATCCCAGACCCGTAACAGAAGCGAGCGGTTAACCGCCGGCCGATCTTCTTTTTCATTGTGGCTCATATATGCCCACCAACCGCTACCGTGAAAGCCCATAGTATTCTCCTCTATTTTGCAGACGACCCTCAGCTCTCAAGGCTACTGAAACAGGGCCAACGCATGTATATGAAAATGAATGTTAGTTTTAGATCACGTAGAGCTTAAGCGTTGTTTGTCCTATTGTGATTGTATCACCAGAAGTCACAACTGTGGTCGTTGTCAAAGGCAAGTCGTTCAGCAAGGTTCCATTTCGGCTAGTGAGATCCTCTAACCACCATTTGCCATTCTTCTTTGTAATCAATGCATGTTCGTTTGAAACGAATTCATCTTCAAGCACAATAGAATTATTGGTGGAGCGGCCAATACTTAAGATAGGCCTCAATGAATAAGCATGTCCAACGGGGGTGATGCTTGCCAAACTTTCAATTACCTCAAGAGAACCGAAGGATAATTGTGTTGTTCCGTAAAGTTCGGTGGAAAGCTTCAGCTCTTTATAGCTATACCAGGCAATTAATCCGAGGAAAGCCAATAAAACAAAAGCACTTAACAATCTTAAGATTAGGAGAATTACGGGCAAGCTCATGGTAAATCGTCGTGGCGGAATTCCCTGGTTGTCCCGGCCCTATCACCGAAATCTGAGGCAGAATTCTTACCGCTCAATTTATCTTCGCCGTAAATAAGAGAAACTTTGCCCAGCGTCACAATATCCCCAGACTCGAGGACAGATTCGGAAATTTGTTTTCCATTGACGAACGTACCAGCCTTGCTGCCGACATCGTGAATGACAAAACGGCCGACGCGCCATCGAATTTGGGCATGTTTTCTGCTAACAGTGGAATCATCTATTACTAAATCATTATCCAACTGACGCCCAATATTGAGTATAGCTTCTTGAAGCGCGACATGTCGTTTGCCATTAATGATTAAAAAGGCATCAGTTAACTTGATGTTTTCGAGCGCTTTTTCGCTGCTGCGAGCTTTGAAAGCCTGAGTGACATCATCATTCTCCAACTCTGGTCCGCAGATAACTTGTACCTTAGATTTCGATTGGAGCGCCAGCATTGATATCTTTACTTCGGCTTTACCACTCAGCGCCATCCCAGACTCGTCAGCAAATTGTTCAATGAATTTACCAAACTGTTCTTCGGGGTGTGGCAACTCTTTTACTAACGTTGCATAAGCGGATTCGTTAAGAAAGATCTCGAATTGATTAGGAATGATTTTTTTGGAGGCATAATTTTCCATGGCAATCGCAATTTCGTCGGCGATCTCGCTTGCTAGCGGGTTGCCGCCTAAGATTTTGTCAATCGATCCTTCGATAATTTGCCGAGTAAATCGCTCAAAGCGAGATAGCTTGTCAAAATAATCCATCATTGAATGATTATATTTAGCGCTTGTTAGGCAGTCAATTGCCTAATGAATACATTAGACTGGTTGTTGGTGTCCAGTATACTTTCCGTTCGCCATCCGTATAGTATACTTACAAAATTGTATCTCAACTTCTAAGTTAAAATGTTTGCGAGATGAGAGAAAGAAAATGCCTGACAATGGAAAAAAGATAAGGTTGACTACGCTAGCATCGTGTGCTGGCTGAGCATCTAAGCTCGGCGCGGCCGATCTGGCGTACGTGTTACAGCCTTTAAGAGAGACATTTGATGCTGCAGACTTTCCAGAGTTACTGGTGGGTTTAGCGTCGGCCGATGATGCGGCTGTCTATAAATTAAATGATAATCAAGCGATTGTTACCACGACCGACTTCTTTCCTCCGATTGTAGATGATCCTTACGATTTTGGTGCGATAGCCGCTGCAAATGCGCTCTCCGACATCTATGCTATGGGTGGTAAGCCCTTATTTGCGATTAACCTTGTCGCTTTTCCTGACGATTTAGACCTGGATTATCTACGGGATATTTTGAAAGGTGGGGCCGAAAAGGTGGCCGAAGCTGGTGCAGTCATCGCCGGGGGACATAGCGTTTCAGACAAAGAACCTAAGTACGGACTGGCGGTTACGGGGATTGTCGATCCAGATAAGATGACGATTAAAGGTGATTGCAAACCCGGTGATCTATTGGTCTTAACTAAGTCGCTCGGAACAGGCGTCATTACGACAGCTCTCAAACAGCAAAGGGCATCTGAACAGCATGTCTCTTCAGCCATCGCAAGCATGACATCACTCAATCGAGCAGCGGCGAAGGCAGCAGAAGCATCAAGCGTTACCAGTCTGACTGATGTTACGGGGTTCGGGCTTTTAGGCCATGCCCACGAAATGGCTCATTTAAGCCAGGTAGATTTGCGAATCTTTCTTGATAAATTACCTTGGTTGACCGGAGCCATCGAATATGGATCTCAAGGCATATTCCCGGGAGGGATGAATAATAATCTAAACTACTTTTCCCCTTGGGTCAGCTTTCAGGGTGTATCTCAAGTGATGCAGAAAATGTTATGGACGCCTGAGACATCAGGTGGGTTGTTGGCTGCTGTTAATCCAAAAAGAATCGCGATTTTTCGGAGCATGCTTTCTGAGGCAACTGTAATCGGCGAAGTTATGGTTGGAGATGGCCACATTGAGGTTGTAAACAAGGTCGTCAATGAATAATAGACCTCAAAGCGCAAGGCCAAACAAAAACCATGGATAGGAATGTTCCAAGCCGAGGCAGCGAAGATATCAGTCTGTATTTGCGCACGTACTATTCCCTACTTAGAAGTACAAGAGAAGTTCAGATAAAAACACTCGTCGAGGCGCATACGCGTATTGAATCGGCTCTTCATGTATCTGCCGCTGAACCATACCCTGACCTGGCTGCCTTTATCTATGTGGTATTACGCTTACCCTCATGCATCGCCCAGGTGAGGCTTGTGGTCATGGGGCAATCGGAACAAGTTTTTGCCGAACATGGCTATGAAGATGTTGAGGCATGGGAGCTAGTTACAGCTCCTGGCAGAAGAAGACGGAATTATTTTGATGGTTCCGAAACACTTGCCGTATATATCGCCAGCAGATCTGATATAGACGATTTAATCCCCTCTCTAACTGCTTATCAGATTGAAAGAAGAAAGTTCCATGTCATCCTGAATGAGCCGAAGGCGTTAGATATTCTAAGCGCTAATCTGGGACGTTGGATTCCAGATACAGATCTAGAACAATTGACGAAATTAACTAACGTGCCCTCTGAGGACTATGTGAGATTACGCAGCATATGGCAAACACAGACGGCCGATAACTTGAGAATAATTGCCCTTGAAAAACAATCACTATCAGTTCGCTTGCTGGCTGGTTCATTGGTTGATTACAAACGGGCTACCCGACACTGGTGGCTAAATGCCTGCAAGGAGATTCCAGATATTTCCTTCGAAGACCATCCAATTTATTTTGTTTCAAGTAATCCACATAGCATGACGAACCTTCTAAGCGGCTTCGCCTTAGAGATTGAACAAGTTTTGGTGGAATTCATTGAAAAACAGGCTACACCAGAACTCAAGATTGAATATCGTGACATTCTTGAACGAAATGTCCCAAGCAGTCGAGAGAATTTTTTGTATTACACACTGAAAAAGTATGAAAGCTATCATTCGGAAGTCAGCTTAGCTCGAATAGCTCGTGAACGAAGCGTTGGAATCCACAGGGCACCTAGCCGGCATGTCTTCGATGTGGAACTACAGGCGATTGAATTAAATAAGCTCAATGCTAATAATCTGGATCCGCGATTAAAACTGCCTGGTATCGAATCACTTAAAAGCAGCAATGCACTCATCGTGAATATCGACTTTCCGTTGGGTATGGCAGCTTACTTAGTCTTCTCTGAAATAGCCAGGAACACGGCCCAAATAATTGGAGTTTATATTATGGGCAAAGCGGCAACGCTTAATGGTCGCATTGGCGATGTCATGATTCCCAGTGTAGTGCACGATGAGCAGTCTTTGAACACCTTTTTGTTCAACAACTGCTTCGGGGCCGAGGACGTGGCGCCATTGCTCGTTTATGGCACCGTAATGGATAATCAAAAGGCAATCACTGCCTTGGGCACGTTTCTTCAGAATGAAAATTACATGGGTTTGTTTTACCGCGAAGGCTATACGATCATCGAGATGGAAGTCGGCCCCTACTTAAGCGGTGTTTACGAAATGACTCGACCCGAAAGATTTCCTCATGATGAACTAGTAAGTTTGCATAACATTCCTTTTCCAATCGGGGTACTGCATTACGCTTCTGATACGCCATTTAGTAAGGGCAAGAATTTAGGTTCACAAAATCTTTCTTATTTTGGTATGGATCCAACCTATGCGACGATGACCGCCATCATTCGCCATATTATTCAGCAGGAAATCGACCGCTTGAATTAAAAATGTCGTCTCCGCTTAAAGCATAGTGACAATTATTGGAGCAAAAATGTACAAGACAGCCATTGAAATCAATCTACAAGCAATTCGCCTTCATTCGGTCCGTGAAAAACTAACGGAATGGGGAGTGAATTCTATTCTGGTTGAAAGCGCCGCAAATCGGTTTTGGCTGAGTGGCTTTAGTGGATCGGCTGGATGGCTTCTGGTTAGCGAGGATAAAGCAATCCTGGGCACAGATTCTCGATACTGGGTGCAGGTTAGCAGCCAATCCCCAGATTTTGAATTGATGAAGTTTGAAGGGGACCCAGAAAAATACATGGCGGATCTTGTTTCACAAGCGGCCGATGGACCAATCGGACTCGAATCCCAACATCTGTCTATGAAACAGTTTAAGCAACTAAAGAGCTATGTTGAAGCCGAGTGGATCCAGCTTGATGGGGCACTCGAGTCACTAAGAAAAATAAAGAGCAACGAGGAAATTAAGACTATTAAGTTAGCGGCCGCGCTTACAGATAAAGCAATGGCTGGGGTAAACGAACTTGCCGAGCCGGGAATTTCGGAACGGGAACTTGCTTGGCAACTGGAGAAGACAATGCGAGAAGCCGGGGCTTCGGGTCTTGCGTTCCCGGTTATTGTAGCGTCAGGACCAAACGCTGCTCGTCCCCATCACGAGCCTGGCGATAGGCGGTTAGCCGCGGGCGACTCAATCATTGTCGATATGGGAGCAAAGTTCGACAATTATTGCAGCGATCTAACCCGTAGTTTCTTCTTAGGCGATCAGCCGAGCAGCCAATTTAGCGAAATCTACGAAACTGTTTTGAATGCCCAGGAAAATGCACTGAATAATATGAAATCGGGATTAAGTGGAGCGGAAATTGATTCACTCTCTCGAACTATAATCGAGGATGCGGGTTACGGAGCTGAATTTGGCCATGGCCTTGGCCACGGTGTTGGAATAGACATACATGAATCCCCAAATCTATCGCCAAGAGCTCCTAACGTTGGCCTACCTGCTTGTTCTGTCGTAACGGTTGAACCAGGAATATATATTGACAATTGGGGTGGCGTACGAATTGAAGATTTGGTAATGCTGACAGAAGACGGGATAGAAATCCTGAGCCAATGCCAGAAGATACCTCACATTCCTGCTTGATTAGGACGCTTCAAAGCATGGTAATCTGATATAGTATTATTTAGACTCTGCTGGGCGCTAAAAGGCTTTTATAGACCTGGTTAAATAGAGGAATTACTTTACGCCAGTCATATTCTTTGGCCTTCTCCCTTCCGGCAACTCCCAATCGGGCTCGTTGGTTTGGGTCATCCAATAACACCAAAACCGCTCTGACAAAATCGTCCGGCTTGTTGGCAATAAGCAACTCTCGCCCATCTTGTACGTTGAAACCCTCTATCCCGACATTTGTGCTAACAATGGCTTTGCTAGAAGCCATTGCTTCGATAAATTTCAATCGTGTTCCGCTTCCTACACGAAAAGGTAGAATTACAACCTTTGCGCCCTTTAGATAAGGCTGAATGCGCTTGACACGCCCTGTTAGCTGAATACCCTCAGTTTCTCGTAAATAATTTAAACGAAGGTGAGGATTTTTGCCGACGATTGCCCAGGTAATGTCCGGGTTAAATTCTCGGAGTTGAGGCCATATTTCTTTTGCGAACCACAGGACAGCATCAACATTCGGTCGATAATCCATTTTGCCAACGAACAGAAGATCATTTCGAATATCGTCATCACCCTGACTTAGGTCATAATCATTCACATCTATGCAATTTGGGATAACAGTCGTACTCAAACCAGGAACCAGTCCTTTAGCATTTCGGCTGTCTTCCTCACTAACGAAAGTTACCCAATCCGCTTGCCGGAAAATACTGCTTTCGTATGCTCGCAAGCGTCTAGATTGAATCAATGAATAAAGCGACGCATGCCATCGCCTCGGATTGCGTCGATCTGCCAAGTACGCTCTTCTTTGTAGCTCGTTTTCGGCATTGTGATTATCGAAAACTATCTTAATTGAAGGGCGAGCTTTTCTAGCGATTGCCAAGGAATAGGCCAACTCCAATCCCTCGATCTGAACTATGTCAAATGGTTTAGGATTATCACGATCTCCAGGAGCTAACAGTTCCGACAAGCACCGTTCCAACTGTGCGCTGCGTAATCGCCGGGCCATATCTGGTTGGCGACTGGTAACCAAACCGCGGAATCGATCAGTCGTCGAACGCCTTGGCACTGGGATCGTATTGATTTCCTGACAAAAGTTTAGTTCAGTAGGAAATGGTGAAGAATCTTGATTTTCATCGAAAGATAAGAGGCTAACTTCATGACTCGACGAGAGGCCACGCAGAATGTGGTAATTGCGCAAGCTGGTGCCTTGCTCTGGAGGATATGGAAGTTGAGGGGTTAAGATGAGTATTCTGGCCATCTATAAGATTTTATATGACAGATCAACAATCTTTCCAATTATTTATCGCCAAGATACAATTCAAGCGTCTTCTGTGCAGTCGACGACCAAGTGAATTTATCAGCCTGTTTGTGGCCAGCTTCTATCATTTGCAGACGCTGTTCGCTGTTTGAAATTACTGTTAGCAGAGCCTCGGCCCAGCTATTTATGTCATCTGGTTCGCAATATAACCCGGCATCGCCGACAATTTCAGGCAATGAAGATCGATTACTCACAATAACAGGACAGCCACAGTGCATCGCCTCAAGAGGTGGCAATCCGAATCCCTCATAATACGATGGCAATGCCAATACACTTGCAGCTGAATATAGTTTAGCCAAATCATCGTCCTGTATGCCTTCTAGATGTATGATATGCTTATCAATACCCAGCTCGTGTATCCTCTCGAATAGCTCACGACTTTGCCATCCTTTTTTTCCAACAATGACTAAAGGAAGATCGACACCCTGTTCCTGGAAAAGCGCATTATAAGCCTCAACCAGTGTCCTAACATTTTTTCTAGGTGATAAGGTGCCAACGAAGAGTATGAAGCCGGCTGGTAACGAATACTTGGCTAGAGCGGCTTCTACCATCTCGATATCGTGATCTTGTGAGTAAATCGGGTTGGCAGCCAAATATATGGTGGTTACTTTTTCCCGTGGGACATTCAAATCATTAAGGAGATCCTGGCGAGTATATTCACTGTCTGCGATGATATGATTTGCTGAATTCGCGGCCCACTTAATTTGACCGGCATAATACCGCCGACTGTCGGGCTCCAAATGCTCTGGATAATAGAGAAAGTTTAGATCGTGAACAGTAATAATACGGCGTTTGGCTCCAAATACAGGCGGTATAAAATCAGGGCTGTGAAGTACATCCAGTCGATTCCGAATAATCTCGGCCGCAAAGGACCATTTTTCAATCAGATGGTGGCTTGGTGTCCATAAATCTTTGCGCAAAAAGTTGCCAGCGCTGTCCGGCACGTAGCTGATGCTGTCTTTTCGGCTGTGGAAGATAGCATATTGATTTTCTTTGTCGATATCGCTCAGCTTGCGTATCAGATGAATTGTGTATTGGCTGATACCGCCAAGCTCGTAGAAAGGTAACCTACAATCAATCCCAATGTGCATTGATATGATTAAAAGGCTAGATTATAACAAGTGAATTTTTCAGGCGAAAATCTGCTTTTGTTCTTCATAGCTTCAGAGAAGACCAGTTTGGAATCAATATTGGCATCTTCAGTAATTAAAAATGCATGGTCGTGTTGGATGTTAGAAATCAGAGCGTTCGTCACATAAATTAGGGCAAGTTATAATCATTTAGTTTACCACTCACAACGAATCGATCAATAACTACCGTACCAAAAATTTCCATGTTGTTGAGCTATACGGGAGAAGACCTATGGCCAAAAAAAATGTGAAAGGGCAAAGTGATCTTGAGCAACTTACGAATCGTATGGAATGGATCGACGAAGAGCGACAAAAATCCAATCGTCGACTTGTCGAAATTGAACAACGATTCACGAGATGGGAACGCGATATGGCATCTCGCGAACGACGAATACGAGAGCTAGAAGAAAAACTGGCCAAAGCGAATGTTCAGTTGAGTCGTATAATGCGAGTTGACGATCAGTTGACCACCTTTCGAAAGGAAATGGTTCAGATGATTGAACAGTATGATAAGCGTCGTATTGAGGGAGATAAAGAGTTGGATAACTTACGAAGGCTTGAAAGTGAATCCGCGCAAAGGGAAATCTCCTCCATTCGAAAGGAAATTGGCAGCATTGGTAGCCTGAACAATGACATGAAAATTCGCGAGGCTGAGGACACCCGCTTAAACGGCATCGTTGGAGGCATACAGAACAAGATTCTTGCCATGCAAAATGATATGGAAACCTGGACGCAGCAACTAAAATTTGCCGAAGAATCTGAGAGAAAGAATGCCACGCTGGTGGCCGAACTGGAAACGACAAGCCTGGAGCAGAGAAAGAAAATGGAGGCGGTCTCGGGGAGGCTAGACCTGACAAACAATTCTCTTAGTAAAGTCCAGTCAGCCTTGCAGGAAGTTAGTGATTCATTTGAGGAACTACGTATTGGAACTAATAAATGGTCGGAATTGGTTCAGACTGGTGAGCTCCAAATAGAAAAGCGAGTTAACGATTGGCATCAGAGAATGGATAGCTATGATACTAATATGGAAAAATATTCATCTGAGTGGACTAAATATTCTGACCAATATAAGGAAGCTCGCTTGGCCGTCCAGACTTTAACTGAATGGCAAGAGCAGATTGAACGTCGGCAGCGCGAAGCTTCGGAGCTGGCGCGGGTAGAAGCGAATCAATTACAATTGAAATGGGGAAATTTCAACACAGATAATGAGAAACAGAGAAAGAATTTTGAGGTGGATCAAGAACAGCGTTGGTCAAGGACACAACGAAGCCAGAAACAAATGCTTGAACAGATACTTGAATTAGCCGAAGAAATCGCGGAAATTCATAAAGACAAAGAAACTTTGTGGAGAGTCCAGAGCGCTCAGCAGGATGCAATGAAGAAATGGCCACGAATCTTGCTTGAGGAGGTCGAAAAAGCAAAAGCAATGGATCCGAGTAGTAGGCGTCAACCCACGATGGTTCCGATTAGAGAAGACTGATGCACGTTATCGGAACTGCCGGTCACGTCGACCACGGAAAATCAACGCTGGTGGAAGCGTTGACCGGAATCGACCCCGACCGTTTAAAGGAAGAAAAAGAACGCGAAATGACGATCGATCTGGGCTTTGCCTGGATTAGAAATGATGATAGCGATGATGAAATAGGTGTTGTAGACGTGCCAGGTCATCGTGATTTTATCGAGAACATGCTGGCCGGCGTGGGGGGAATTGACCTCGCACTATTGGTCATTGCAGCTGATGAAGGGGTAATGCCGCAAACAAGAGAACATTTAGCAATCCTGGACCTGCTAGAAATAAGGGGTGGGATCATCGCGCTGACCAAAATCGATCTTGTTGATGATCCGGACTGGTTGGAGCTTGTTCAATTAGATATTGTTGAGAACCTGCAAAATACAGTTTTAGAGGATGCACAAATCATCCCAGTATCGGCCATTACAGGTGAAAATATCGACACACTACTTGCGACAATACGGCACCAGCTGTCTCAAATCAAGGAAAAGCCAGATAGCGGCCGACCACGATTGCCCATCGACCGCATTTTTAGCATTACAGGTTTTGGCACGATAGTAACAGGGACGCTTAGTGATGGCTATTTAAATCTGGGAGACCAGGTTGAAATTCAGCCTAGTGGTCTTAGAGGACGCATTAGAGGTCTTCAAACCCACAAGACGAAGATTGAGACCGCCAGACCTGGTAGCAGAGTCGCGGTCAATCTGTCGGGTATCGCAAAAAAAGATATTTCACGGGGTGCCATATTGACATTTCCTGGAATTGTAAGCGATACCGTTCTTTGTGACGTTCAGTATAGGCATTTATCGGATTCTTCGATTCCTCTCAAACATAATGCCGAAGTAAAGCTATTTGTTGGCTCAGCCGAGGTCGTGGCTCGAACCAGGCTAATCGGACAAAAACAGCTTAAACCTGGTCAGTCGGGTTGGCTTCAGCTAGCACTTCGTGAACCGGTCGCTGTTTTTCGTGGAGATCGATTCATTCTTAGACGTCCTTCGCCCCCAGCAACACTGGGAGGAGGTGTTATCCTGGATCCCCATCCCGGCCGACGTCATAAGAGATTTAGCCCCCAAGTCGGGCAGAAGTTTAAGACGTTGGAAACAGGAACTCCTGAAGAAATATTATTGCTAACTTTGCAAAGAAATGAGCCACTTTCTATAAAACATCTTTTTGAAAATTCGGGACTTGACAGCGAGACTGCTGAAAAGGCCTGGCAAACGCTGCAAACAAACGAAGAAGTTACTTTTGTTAATGAAACTATTTACTCTCGTGACGGGTGGTTATCATTGGTAGAAAAATTGAAATCGCTCGTGACTTCTTACCATACTGACAACCCGTTAAGGATTGGTATTTCTCGAGAAGAACTGCGTAGCCGTCTTAATATTACTAGCTCTCTCTTCAATAATTTGTTAGAAGAAGTTAAAAAGTCTGGGGATATCGCGTTGACGGATAACATGGTCCATTTTCCGGATCACAAAATACTGTTTACCGAGCAACAGCAGAGGAACGTGAAAAAAATGACCCGGCTATTCTTGAATGAAGGAGTAAATTCACCCAGTGTGAAAGATACAAAGGTTATGATTAGTGATGATGTCTATTATGCCATGATTGACCTCAAAGACCTCATCCAATTGAATCAAGAGGTTGTGTACTTAGCCGATACATATAGCAGCTTGGTGAACCAGATCATTAGTTACATAAATGACCACGGCTCAGTGAATGCTGGCCAAACAAGAGACATATTACAAACAAGCAGAAAATATGCAATTGCTTTGCTGGAATACATGGATCAAAGCAGAATTACCGAGCGAAAAGAAGATGACCGGGTATTGAGGACTCTCACTAGTTAGTTGGATTTTCGAACACTTTCTCCACACCCACAAGATTCGTTACAAAGATATCCCTACTATTTTGAATTACAAGCCAAAAAGATGAGCAGAGGTGTGGTTATAATTCGTTTGGTACCAATACATCTTTCACTGAGAATTCCCGGGCTTTACGTCCAAAACGACAACCAAGTGACGGCCATCTGCGGCAGGGACTTATAAGCTAATATGAATCTTTGCTATATTCGATGTAGGAATCTACACAGAACTAATCTCATGATCTCATTATCATCAAAGATCGATTATGCATGAGGTAAAAGGATTAACTGGATTACGATGACTATGTTGTGCTCAGGTTCGAATTAGTTAACAAAGCCTGGACATATCTATTTAAGATTCTGTTTTTCCATGAATTCGTAAATGATGTGTTAGATGACGTCCCAATTTTGGTATCTAGTTCTCCGTTAGGTTAAAGTGGAATCGCATACAGATACGAATTAGATTGTCGAGTACTGGAAGGTCCACTGAATCAATTCCAGATGAGACAAGCTTCTAGTTTTCGATAGCTGCGGTTAAGCTTGGTTTGAGATTGTGACCGGTAACTGAATTGAGTAAGAAACGGCGTGAAATGAGTGAAATTGGATTGTTTTATGAGCAAACACCTGATCTGGCGGTGAAACGCGTGGCCATGATTAGCATGCACACTTGCCCTCTGGCGACATTGGGGGGAAAGAAGACAGGTGGAATGAATGTTTATGTTCGAGACTTCAGCAGAGAACTCGCTCGGCGGGGAGTCAAGGTTGATGTCTTCACTCGCTCCGAAGATGACTGCCAACCAATAATTCGCCATGATTTAGGGTTCGGTGCCCGGGTCATTCACATCAGAGCAGGTCCTGAACAGCCAATTCTCTTGCATGAAGTGGCTCAATATCTAGACGAATTCGTAGATGGGGTATTAGATTTTGCCGAGGCTGAAAATGTATCTTATGACCTCTTACATAGTCACTATTGGCTATCAGGGCTGGTTTCTGAACACCTAAATCAAGAATGGGGAAAGATTCCTATCATTCAGATGTTTCATACCCTTGGCCACATGAAAAACCGAATTGCCCAATCTGACTCCGAGCGGGTGCCACAAGCCAGAATTGATGGTGAAAATCGCGTCATATCGATTGCTGATCGCATCATAGCCGCGACGCCAGCAGAATATGCCCAATTACACTGGCTGTACCGAGCGGACATGAGCAAGGTTGTTACAATTCCACCTGGGGTCGATCTCAGTCTATTTCGGCCGATGGATAAAACGACTGCCAAAGAACAAGTTGGAGTTGCGGCAACGGATCGAAACATTCTTTTCGCCGGGCGAATAGAACCGCTAAAAGGAGTTGATACTCTCCTGTGCGCTATCGCCTTGATTCACGAGCAAGCGCCAGAACTGGTCAAGAATGTTTGCGTAACGATAATCGGGGGCGATCCGTGGAACGACGATCCGGATGAAGAGATGGCTCGTTTGCACCAGCTGAGAAATGAACTAGGGGTATCTGAGGTTGTTACCTTTGTAGGGGCAAAAGATCAGGAAGTTTTGCCGAATTATTATGCCGCAGCTGAAATGGTTGTCATGCCCTCTCACTATGAGAGCTTTGGCATGGTCGCACTTGAAGCTATGGCTATGCGTAAGCCAGTTATTGCCTCTGAAGTTGGCGGATTAGCCTTTCTAGTTCAGGATGGGATCAACGGATTTCATGTACCGTCTCGTGACCCGGAATCGCTGGCCGAAAGGATATATACACTTCTTTCAGATGAAGCCTGTCGGCAAAGACTCGCATGGCAAGCTTGTGAATATTCACAGGGCTTCGCCTGGCCAAATATCGTTGATCAAATGATAGAAGTTTACGCTGATGTCCGATCTACATCTACATCTTGAACTAGGCAGGAATTCTATCTACTCCTCCTAGGTAAGGCTGCAGTACATTAGGAATACCGATTGAGCCATCGGTTCGCTGATTGTTTTCTATAATGGCGATCATGACCCTTGGTAAGGCAAGGCCACTTCCGTTGAGTGTGTGAACGTAGCGCGGACGACCGCCGTCTTTCGGACGATAGCGGATATTAGCTCGCCGAGCTTGAAATGATTCGCAGTTACTGCAAGAACTAACTTCCAGCCACTCTTGGACTCCAGCTGCCCAAACCTCGAGATCATATTTCTTTGCCGCGGCAAAGCCAAGATCGCCTGTGACCATCTCAACAAGCCGGTATGGCAGTTCAAGAGCCTCACAGATGTTGCTACTTTGTTGTACCAACTCATCCAATGCCGCGTAGCTATTCTCAGGCGTAGTAAATTTGTACATTTCTACCTTATCGAATTGATGTCCTCTCTTTATTCCACGAACATCTCGCCCGGCACTCATTTTCTCCCTTCGGAAACAAGCTGTATAGGCAACGTAATTAACTGGCAAATCACTCTCGTTTAATATCTCATCTCGATGAATATTGGTCAGGGCAATTTCGGCTGTTCCAAGCCACATATAGTCTTCTTCAGCATCGCGGTAGATATTATCGGCAAATTTTGGCAGCTGAGCCGCTCCGACAAACATTTCTGAGCGCACCATAAAAGGAGGGTATATCTCCTCATAACCGTGCTCATTTACGTGATAATCGAGCATGAATTGGATAATGGCTCGCTGTAGCCGGGCCCCCCACCCTTTCAGGAGGTAAAAGCGAGATCCGCTCAACTTGACACCTCGCTCAAAATCGATTATTCCCAGCTCTGGCCCAATGTCCCAATGAGCCTTCGGGGTAAAATCAAAATGGGGAATAGCGTTACCCTTGGATCTATGAGCGATATTAAAGCTATCATCAGCTCCTACCGGGACGCTCTTATGCGGCAGATTAGGCACCCATAACATTAGCTCGTAGAGTTCCGACTCAACGATCTTACGTTCTTCATCAAGGTTGGCAATCTCGTCGCCTACTTCGCGAGAGAGTGTCATAGCTTTTTCCACCGCGGCAACAGCTTGATTTAGTTCTTCGTGAAAATCTCCTAGTTTTCTATCATCCTTATGCTTACCGGCATTCTGGTCAATTTCCTTTTCAATCTTCTTCCTTGTCCCCATGAGGCGACCGACTTCCTTAGAAGCGATATTTCGCTGACGTCTTAGTTCCTCTTCTCTTAAAATAATCTGCCGCCGTCGAGCATCTAAGTCGAGAATTTCCTTTATCGGCGCGTTATCACCTAGCGTTTCGATTTGTTCCACAATCCAATCTGGCTTTTCCCTTATCAGATTAATATCTAACATATCGATCCTCCTTAGTCCGACCGAATTCCTACTCTGAATTGAAGATTTAGCGCCGGTTTCCTAACAAATAAAAAACCCCTCCGTTCCAGGACGAAGGGGTTCGTGGTACCACCTGGATTTATCAACGCCTACATTGGCTGTTGACCTCGTTCATCTATCGGCGCGTTATCGGGCGCACCCGGCTTACCTTATCTCGGCAGCAGCTCGGAAGCGGAATCCGGTTATGTCGATCACTGACTTGCAGCTTACGTCAGCTCTCTGGAGATTCGACAAATACAGACATTTCTTCGTCAACACTTTTAAGATTCGATTGTAACGACATAATAAGTATAGGACGGGTACAATTCGATGTCAATTCTTTAGTCACGCCCTCTTAAATGAGGAAACAAAAGAACTTCGCGAATTGTTGTATTGTCAGTTAGAAGCATTACCAAACGGTCCACTCCCATTCCAAAACCACCGTTGGGCGGCATCCCATACTGCATCGCGTTCAAATAATCCTCATCTATCGGATGCGCCTCCTCATCATCGGGCTGGTACAGACGCTGCATTTCCTCAAATCGCTTGCGCTGTTCAATGGGATTGTTTAGTTCTGAAAACGCATTACCCATCTCCATGCCCGCAATGAAAAACTCAAAACGTTCTACATGCAATGGGTCTCCGGGGACCGCCTTAGCCAATGGAGAAATTTCGCGAGGGTAATCAGTAATAAATATGGGTTGGATTAGGTTTGGTTCTACAAAATCACCCAGTAAACCATCAATAAGTTTGCCCCAACTTGCATTAGGAGGAGCCTGAACGCCTATTTCACGGATGGCTATGGCGAGAGATTCTGCTGTTGGAAATTGCAGATAATCTATCTCGGCAAATTTCTGCACGGCGTCTCGTAAGGTCATCCGCAACCAAGGTTTGCTTAATTCAATCTCATTGTCCTGAAATACGATTGATGTTGTGCCTAATACCGACTTGGCAACGTAAGATACCATTTCCTCTGTGAATTCCATGACATCCTTATAATCCCAATAAGCCGCGTAGAATTCCAGTTGGGTAAACTCAGGATTGTGGACTGCATCTACTCCTTCGTTTCGAAAATCACGGCCGATTTCATATACCCGCTCAAAGCCACCCACTAGCAATCTTTTTAGATAAAGTTCAAAAGATATTCGCAAATAAAGCTGTTCTTTGAGTTGGTTATGAAAGGTTGTGAATGGTCTGGCGGCCGCCCCCCCCGTATATGGGCTGCATTATCGGAGTCTCAACCTCTAGAAAACCGTGGCCATCAAAGAATGTCCTTAGTGAAGATACGACTTGGGCTCGTTTTCTGAATACTTGGCGTACCTCTGGATTGACCGCCAAGTCAGCATACCGTTGCCGATAGCGCTCTTCAACATCTGCGAAAGCACTAAATCGACGACGTTCTCCGTCAATCTCTTGTTCTTTAGCTACTGGCAAGGGACTGACTGCTTTGCTCAACATCCTCCATGAATTTACCCGTAAGCTAATCTCACCCATTCTTGTGCGAAATAATTCACCGGTTGCCTCGACAAAATCACCCAGATCAGTCAGCTTCCGAAAAATGCGATGAGAATCATCTCCAAGCTGGTCACGACGAACAAAGAGTTGCATCCGACCCGAGCCGTCTTCGATATGAGCAAAGACAGTCTTGCCCATATCTCTGACGCTCATGATGCGCCCGCAAATTGTTAATGATTCAACTTCAGTATTGTTCTCCTGATCCATTTCAGCAAAGATTTTCAGTGCCTCTTGAATTGTATGGGAACGGTGGGATTGAATTGGATAAGGATCGATGCCCAATTCCTCTAATTTGGTTATTTTGCCTATTCTCAGTTCCTCCAGCGCAGTCAATTCCCTAGCCATTATATTCCCCTTGTGCGTGTAGATATTTCCGAAAGCAGATGGTCACGACAGCCATTGCCATAAAACAAAGAGCCCGTGACCGGCACAGGCTCTATAAATCATCAAATTGAATGGTGAATCATTTACCCCATGCCAATGACACGGAACTGCAGAAGACCATTAGGTGCATTAACCTTCACTGCATCGCCAACTTTAGCCCCAAGTAAAGATTTTCCCAATGGGCTTTCTACAGATATCTTTCCTGCCGCCGGGTCAGCTTCCGCCGGCCCAACCAAGTGATATCTTTCTTCCTCATCATACCCATCTTCTACTACCGTAATGCGATCGCCAACGCGAACCGATTCGTGGGGATCATTATTTTCTTCGATAATTTGATAATTATTCAGAATCTCTTCAAGCTCCAGAATCCGACCTCGAGAAAAGATAATTCATTGCGAGCAGCTTCCAATTCAGCATTCTCAACAAAATCATCGTCTTGACCATCTTGAAATGCATTGTGGAGTCGATCGGCCAGTCCTTCTCTGCCTTCTGTACTGAGATATTCCAGCTCTTCTGTCAGCTTTGAAAAACCTTCAGCGGTTAGTAAGTGTGGCTTTGATCCAATCATTGCATCCCCTATTAACGTAAAAAACCGCCTGGCTAGCGGCGCGTTATTTCTGACATTATGTTGCCTTCAATTTGTACGCAGAGGATTATACCAAATTCGTTTGCATTGTAAAGAGCGATTCGGATACACTTCTAACCTCATGATAACTAAACGCCAACTTGGTCTGATTTTTCTAACTACGGGTATCATTGCCACTATCGCTATATTGGTTGTAGAAATGATAGGGGCTGGCAATTCTCAGGGAATCGGACCACTTCAACGAATCGCACTTGGCTTGACGGTCGTTTCGAGCCTCATAGGAATCTCCCTGATCCCTTTGGGCAATCGCCCTGCCTAAGCCAAGGCGATATTTTTTTATCACATATCTGCATGATTCAATTCCAAATTTGAAAAGTAACAATGTATCAGTCATTGAAACATAATCTAAGGTCTACTGATTGGCTGGTTTGGTCTAACCTACCGTATATTCTTGTTGCTTTAGCCCTGGTTGCCTTCATTGGCTATTTCGTGATCTACAATATATATGCTTTTTCGTTATTTCGTTTTCCCTTCGATTATGATCAAGGTGAAGGGTTTGAATTGATGGACACGGTTCTCTTCAGTCAGGGACAATGGCCATACCAAGATAACGATAGCTACCCATTCTATTCATCAAATTACCCTCCGGTTTATCACCTGGTAATCGTTCCTCTCGTTTGGCTATTCGGACCACAATATTGGACAGGTCGGTTGATCGGTTACCTCGGGACACTGGTGACCGCCGCAGCCATCGGTTACGCAGTACAGAGAGAAACCAGAAGGTGGTGGCTATCTGTTCTGGCTGGTCTGGCATTCTTGGCCTCAAACTATGTTTACCATGTAGGTCCTCTTTTTCGCCAGCACATGTTTATGGTGATGTTTGAGACATTAGCTGTCGTGTTAATTACTGTCGTTGTGTCTCGGGAAGAGCTGAGTAGAAAACAAAACAATCTTGGATTGGTATTTGTAATGATATTGTTGTTGTTGGCTGGCTACACGAAACAACTAGCGTACGCCACAGTAGCGGCAGTATTCACTTTTTTATTTTTGCGGCAAACTAAGAGGGCTATTCTATGGGCCATTCCCTTTCTGGTCATTACGCTTCTGATATTTTTGCTCATGAATCTAGCAACGAATGGACAGTGGTTAACAAACACGATCACGGCCAATATCAATCCTTATATTCCAGCCCAAGGAATTGGCCTTTTTCGCCAATGGTTTCAATTACATACTGTATTAATCATTGCTGCTTTGGGTTTATCGTTTTACCAGCTCTACTTTGAAAGATTGTCAGCCTATGCCATCTGGTTCGTATTTGCCGCGGTCAATGGAATATCTGCTGGGAAATGGGGTGCCGGTGAATCCTATTTTGCGACGGCTATCGCTGCCAGTTGCATTCTTACTGGACTTGTTTTTCATCGAGCTCTCAATTGGGGTGAACAAAAAGGACAGGTCTACCGGGCTATAACATTGACTGTTATTGCCGTTTTGTTCTTGATACAAGCGAATAAAGTTTTCCACATGCCTACCCATACTCCTGAACTTAAGGCAGTAGCCAGTTTTTTGGGCAAGCCCCAAGTCACCTATCTTGCTCCCCAGACAAGCTGTTCAGAACCGAGAGCGGAAGCCAAGATACCCTATGTTGATTCGGCCGGAGTTGGGCTGATTGGTCGACCTCCTAACAAACGAGACGTTGAGGCCGGAAAAGAAATTGCCGGATTCGTGGCAGCAGGGGAAACGTCCGCCTTTAGCGAGGAAGCAGGATTTAATTTTTTTGCTGGCAAGGAAATAGTGACCAATCCGACCCAACTATTGAATCTCTACAATAATAACCAAGTTGACCTAACTGAAATGTTAACTATGCTCAATGCGAGAGAGTTTGATTCCGTCATATTTAGAGCCCAATTCTATCCACCCCCTGTTCTAGAATCGATTGGTGAGCATTATGAGACAACCGAGTTAATCGAAATGAACGGTTTTGTCTATTGTATACTTCATCCCAGAACTGGAGGAGAATGACCGAGGAATATTTTGCAGACGTACGCTGCCCTAGTTGCAGCAGCTTGATTCGGCTCGGCATCGATGATCGGGCACTGAATTGCGTTGTCTGCGGCAGTGAACATGAATTAGGCGGTCACCTCTGTCCCTACTGTCTTACCTTTCACGACGTATTGGCCAGCAATTGTCTCAATTGTGGTTCGGCGCTTACCCGGATTTGTGCGAATTGTCAGCATACGAATTGGTCAGGATCCGACATTTGTTCCAACTGCGAACAAGAAACCGATATATTTGTTTCTCTCAGTTCTTCAGCGCAAAAAGCGACTGTCAACCGATTGAGCAGGCAAATGGAACAGGCAAGCGATTTAAAAGAAGAAGAGGAACTCTCCTCGAAAAAACGAATGGCTGAGCTGATCGCTATAGAGGAAGGTCGCCAGGCGGAGCTTCGCCAACGGCTCGCAAAACAAAAACGACAGGAGAGACAGCTTCTCATGATCGTTTTTGGTTCAGTGCTGGTGTTTCTTTTGATCCTTGCGGTAGTTGCCTTGTTAAGTACCATTAACTAGAAATAAGGGGGAGATAATGACCGATATTTCGCCCTCGCAGGCACCATACAAGATTCAACTACCGACATTCAGCGGCCCTTTAGACCTACTGCTACACCTAATAGAGCGCAGCGAGCTGGATATAACTGCCATATCATTAGCCACAGTCACCGATCAGTTTCTTCAGCAAGTCGAACTGATGCACGAAGACAGGCTGGATCATCTCATGGACTTCATCGTCATTGGAGCCAAATTATTGGTTATAAAAAGTCGAGCTTTGCTACCCCAATTACCTTCGGAAATATCCGAAGATGATGAAGAGGAAAACCCCGCTGAGGCTCTTGCAAGGCAACTTAAGATATATAAGCGATTCAAGACGATTGGAACCTGGCTACAAGAGCGGGAACACAAAGGTCTCCATACTTACCTGAGGATAGCCAATCTACCTCGTACCGAAGGCACGCAGGGATTGGAGGATACAGATGCCTCACTACTACTATTGGCCCTGGAAACCGCTTTGGGTCGGGAAACTCGGCGCCAAGATAGCGTATCGGTAGCAGTAGAGCAAAGGGCGATTACCATTCGCAAGCAAATGAAAAAATTACGGGATATTATCGATGCCGGTGATCATGTCTTATTTGAGGAACTTCTTTCCGACCAAATAACCTGGCTGGAAATTTCAGTAACCCTGTTGGCGGTTTTAGAACTTATCAAACTAAACGAGATTAAGGTACGTCAACCAGTATTATTTGGGCCGATCGAAATAGTTACAAATACAGGACAATAACATACATCGAGGAATGTTATTTACGTTTGATCACCTGGGCAAGCAATCGCCGATTCGCTATATAACATAACCCACTCGGCGAAACTATCGTAACGTTCTCGAATCGAATCAATTCGGCCCACTTCGACTCCATCTATCTGGTCACTAATTCCGTAAGTACGAACATGTTGGAAAAGCGTGAGAGCCGGTAAATCTTCTCTAAAAAGACGGAGAAAGGTATCATATCGGGATTCTCTGGCTTCGATGGAACTAAGTTTACGTGCTTCCTCGAGAGACTCGCTGGCGAGTCGATTGTTCCACGAACCAAAATTTTGCCCATCTATGATGGCTTCTTGACTCCAGAAATCGTAGAGATCAGGATCGCCAATTGGCTCGATATCGACGATGGCAACTTCAAAGTCACCTGATTTTAAGGCTTGTTCAAATTCAGAGGCAGTTAACCGAATCAACTCAGTAGTAATGCCCACCTGGCTCCAGGATTCCGAAATCTGATTGGCTAAGAGAATTTTGTCCTCTTTATCTTCAATTGACAGCCTGATTTTTAATATATCTCCTTCGCGCACTCGAGCTTGACTGTTCTCGGAAAGCACCCACCCAGCTGCATCAAGATTCGTTCCGGCCGCCACCATATCATAATCTATAGGAGCCATGACACCTGCATTGTAGACAAATGAAGAAGGAAGATAGGGACCTTCTAATGGTAGTCCCTGGCCACCAACCGCCTTATCTATCAATTCTGAGCGATTCAGTGAATGAGCCAGAGCCCGTCGCACTTCGATCGCCTTTAAGACTTCTGTCCCTTGTACATCAAGATTATATAGCAACTGAGTATAGCTAGGGGCCGATGAGGTATAGAAACGAATATTCGGGGCTTCGTTAAATTCGCTTAGATTGCTGCCCGAGGGTAGAACCACCGAATGAATCCCCCCAGTTGCTAACTCTTGAGCCATAGACCCGGCATCAGGAAAAAATCGGTACTCAATGCCATCAAGCCGAGTGCCCCCGTGCCAACGAAGCGGATTTGGCGCGAGTCTTAGATAGCCATCACGCAGCCAGTCAGAGCCAGGTACAACCATAAAGGGTCCTGTCCCTATTGGAGATTGATTGAAAGAATGGCTCATGATTTCAGAGGTTTCAACTTCCTCCAAGATGTGGGCTGGTAAGATTCCCAGTGTCGTCGCTTCGAGAAACGGGGAAAAGGGCTCTGCCAAGAGAAATTCAAGGTGGCCTTCGTCGATTACCTGAATTGAAACAGATTGCCAAAAATTCTTAGTCGCTTCGGTAACGGGAAACGAATTATCCTGCAACAATGAGTAGGTGAAGGCAACATCTTGGGCTGAGAGAGGTTGGCCATCATGCCACATAAGGTCTTCGGCTAACTCAAAACGATATTCTAGTCCGTCTTCGCTTATTTCCCATTGTTTTGCCAGGGATGGCTCTAAAATTCCCTGGGCATTATATCTTGTAAGACCATCAAAAATTAGTTCGACCAAGTCCTGATCGATTGGATTCGTCTCACTCAAGAGCGGATTAATGTAATGGGGTAATCCAACAACCCCCTCGATTATCCGACCACCGGATGAAGGGACCAACGTCGTGCATAATCCACTGGTCTGTATTTGAAAACCCACCAGGGAGGCAAGCAGAATGGCACATGAGGCAGCCAGCAACAACTGCCAACGCAATTCGATTTTCACTTCAATATTCTATGGTGAAATCTACTAATTAGCTCGCTCCGCCTAGCCCATGGCAATGAAAGTTAGAAGCGTGCACACGAAGAAAGCAATCCCGAATCCAATCGTTGCCTTATGCATAGTGGAATCAATGCCTCGCTTCGTTCTAAATCCAGAACTCTCCCCACCACCCATGAATCCACTTAAATCCGAACCTTTGGCTTGAAGAACTACTAATATGACTATGACTATACCCAGGATAATCTCTGCTACAGCCAGAAAAGGAGCCAATCCTCCAAGATCCATATTCAATACCTCACCTGATTTTTCAAGTTTTCATTATTCATATCAGTCTGGCCTAGACCAGCAATCCTAGTATAGTAGCCGAATTACCAATGCATCTTAGTCTGAGCCAAACGCCGCATTATAGCAATCTTGCTCCTGCTAGTCGAATGAAATGGGCGATGGTACACTTACCTGGGGTGGAAATCGTATGCTAAATTCTTAATGACTTTTATCTGGGATAGCTTATTCATAAACGACCGTTCAAATCTTTTTTCGAAGATTCTTCCGCAATATACATCTCCAGATATTGTTATAATGCGTAACGACAATGCGAGCGCCTAAACCCAAAGAGCGAGAAATAGTGTGCTAGCGATAAATAAGATTAGTAAAAGTTTTAATACATTAATTGCCGTTAATAATATATCCATGAATGTGAATCGGGGAGAAGTACTAGGGATTCTCGGTCCTAATGGGGCTGGAAAAACCACCCTCTTTAAACTAATTGCTGGATTTCTATTTCCTGATGAAGGATCGATTACTCCACTGGACTCAAGCTGGCCAACCGTCGGCTATAAGCCTGAACGGTTGTTATTTCCTAATCGACTACGAGTTAAAGAATATTTGCACCTTGTTGCCAACCTTAATAACGCTACTGGGGGAGTAGCGGAAAAAACCGTCGCGGATAGTTTGGCAAGGGTTAAACTTACCTATGCTTCGGAAAAACGAATCAAAGAATGCTCTAAAGGTATGCGCCAGCGACTTGGATTAGCCCAGGCAATGATTGGCAAACCGGACCTTCTACTCCTCGACGAGCCAACGAACGGCCTTGATCCTGAAGGTCAGTCCGACATGTGCCAACAGATCAAGGAATTAAATCAGGATGGAATGACAATCGTTTTAGCCTCGCACCAATTACCCGAAGTGACACAAGTATGTACTCAATTGGCCATACTTAATCAGGGCCGTATTCACTATGAAAACGCAATGAAAGATGCTCTGGCGGAAAGGCCTCATTCAACGATTCAGGCAAACCATGACTTGGAACCGATAGCGATAATGCTTGGTCGACTTCACAAAGATATTCAAGTTGAGGGAGACAAGGTAATTCTTAATTATGGGGCGATTGAGCTTCGGCCGAGAGTTTTAGGTCTCCTCCTGAGTTATGGCTACGATGTCATCCATATCAAACAAAGCCGGGTAACACTATCAGAAATATATGCCGAGGCTGTTCGATGACTGGTCGTATCTTGGGAATGAGTGGATACCTATTAAAGTCATTGCTTCTCTCATTAGCAGGTCTATTGTATCTGCTTATGACCTTGGCCTTCTACATTGTTTTCTTCGACCCACGTCAACAAACGCCTGATGCTGATTACTTCGTTTTAGTTTTGGGTATCTTTGGATTAGCTTTGTCGTTCCTGGTAACCATTTCGGTTGCTGCAAGGGCGAACAAGGCAGTTCATTTTCCATTCTTGGTGCGTTTGGAAAGTCGAATAGAGTATTTAGCCTCTGTTCTGCTTGCAGCGGCCGTCTATGCGGTACTCATTCAGTTGCTCATAGGCATTCTTGCATTGGTGCTTAACGGCCCGGATTTCACCCTAATAGAATTATTAACTGTTCCACTCGCCTGGATTGCCGGTAACGTCCTATTTATCACCTTGGCCCTCCATGCGACCGACTTGGTTACGAGAGATTGGTCCAGAGTTTATGTATTTGCAGCCATAGGATTACTTCTTTACCTTAATAGCGAAATAGACCTTATTAGTGGTTGGCTCTCAGGCCTTTTGAATAGTTTAGGGCGGACCTTAATGAGTGCTGGACTAACTGAAATCGGATCTTTGTTATTCGATGTGGCATCCTGGTTAACTCAAGAAAATCCAACGGTATTGGATCGTATTGTTGCCTTGGTATTCTGGCCGTTTAACGCGATTTCTGATGCATACATCAGTGGTAGCTTCACCCTACTTCAAGCCCTAGCCCCAGCTATCTTGCTGATATATGCAACTGGATTATTCTTTTTGGCATCAAATTTCTTTGCCAGAAAAGATCTTTATCTAACCGAATAGATTGGAATTGTCTGGTCAGCTGCAATTGGATTTTCGAGCCCCCACCATACACACTAGAATCAAGAAATTACATTAGCTCGTCTTCTGTTTGAGGAAAGTAGCGTAGGTTCAGTTCATCAACCAATTTTTCGGCCTCAGCATTATCTAGGGTTTGGCCAAAATATACATGGGCAAATGCATAGTCGAAAGACGGACATTTGTGTTTATCGCTTATATAGAATGGACTAACATGAGCAAAATCATAACTGGTGGTCAGACCAAAGATTGACACGGGACGCCGAATCATAAGTTGCTCTTCATCTATAAAAAGTATTTCTCGATTCGCCAGGTAATATTGCCATCGATTGGACAGAAATAAGCCTAACCACAGCCAAATTAGCATCCAGATGATGAGTATTATTGTCAGAACGAAGCCGTTGCTCCGCCCACCTATCAGATATATAAGAACTGTCCCTATCATGACCAACCATATTATTAGAGCAACCGAGTAGATGCCTAACAAAAGCCAATTCTTGCGCAGTGAGATTACTATTTTGAGTCTTTCTTCATTTTCCTCAATTATGATCGGCTTCTCAGGATCAGTCATTTTTGTAATTATTTACATTCTCTAGAAACATGGATTTGTTCAAGGGTTATGATCATAGCACACCTGGATAGTTGGCACCAGCGAATCTTAGTAATTCGGAGCTATTTTGCCAACAGGCTCTTGGCGGTTAAAATCGCTCGTCATGGAGCGTGCGCGCCACCTTCTTCGCTCAAGTATCATCGTCATCCTTCTGCTCGGAATCGGCAAGGTTACAGGCCTTCTCAGAACAACACTTGTAAGTTCAGCCTTTGGAACCGGCGGTGATTTTGACGCCTTCACTGCCGCCAACCAACTACCGGAAGTATTTGTAACATTAATTTCCGGTGGTGCTTTGGCAGCGGCGTTCATTCCCGTGTATTCTGCCTATCTGACCTCAGATCAAACCAGAAAAAGCGCTCTCCTAGCCAATTCAATCATTAATCTCGTGATTGTGATCCTGGGAGGCATCTCGATTATAGGGATCATTTTCGCACCTTGGTTGACAACAAATATTCTAGTCCCGGACTTTCCAGAAGAACTACAAACATTAACTGCCTCCCTGATGCGGATCATATTACTACAGACTACCCTGTTTGGTATCAGCGGTGTATTGAGCAGTATCTTGAATGCACATCAGCATTTTGCTTTGCCAGCATTGGCCCCGGTAGCCTTGGATATAGGCTATATCATCGGTCTCATATTTTTGGTCCCCCAGTTTGGAATAATTGGATTAGCCTGGGGTACGGTTATTGGTGGTTTTTTGCACATACTAATCCAGGTTCCTGCACTTGTTCATTTTGGTTTCAGATATTTTCTGGCCATAGTTATCAGAATGGCGGGGGTCAGAGAAGTAATTCGCCTGATGATACCCCGCATAATAACCTTGGGTTCAGTCCAGGTGGTAGATCTATTTATTATTCGTATTACGTCAGGGTTGGTCACTGGGAGCACTGCTGGCTACTTCTATGGATACTACTTAATGCAATTGCCAGAGACATTACTGGGAACAGCCATAGCGATTGTCGTTTTTCCCACCATGGCTGAACTTTATAACGCAGGTGATATTGATGGACTTAAACGGACTTCGATGAATGCGCTGCGCATCATTTGGACTCTGACATTGCCGGCATCGGCTGCACTCGTATTATTGGGTCGACCAGCCATAACGTTGTTTCTGGAACGAGGTGCTTTTACGAGTGAGTCGACAGATCTGGTTTATGGAATTCTGGTGTTCTTTAGTTTTCGGGTAATAAGCGAAGCATCTTTGGAAATTCTAGCCCGTCTATTTTACGCACAACACGATACGAAGACCCCTATGTATGTGGCCCTTGTCTGGTTGCTAATCAGCGTTGCCTTGGCCTTTCAACTTGTGGAAGTGTTGGGTGTGCGAGGGCTGGCTTTGGCCAGTACTATCGCCTTCACTTTTCAGTCGATCATATTGTTTATTCTTAATCGTCGCCGACTAGGGTATCTTTACGAGCGCGAGCTACTTGCCAGCCTTGGGCGATCTCTGCTAGGCGTCGCCGCAATGACGCTTACCATCCTTTTTATTGGACGTTTTGTAACTGCCCCGCTTATTTTATTGGCGCTTGGTGGAACCTTGGGCTTGGCTGTCAATTTCCTAGTCAGCTACGCAGTCGGGGCCAGAGAAATACCTGACCTAATAAGATTAATCCGAACACGAAACTAGCTGGCTAGTGAATATCTGAACGCGCGCTCATAAATGCTTGTTTGATTGCACATATAGAACGTTTGTGCTATTATTGTCCTAACTTTGATTTGTTGTTCGATTTTTAGGAGGTATATAAGATGACCATGCAAAACGGCCGGGCTGAAACACTTGCTCAAACTCTAAGCACCATTACTAAACGATTTGGAGAAGGCTCAATCATGCGCTTAGGCGACGCTCAGCACCTACAAGTTGAAACGATTCCAACAGGATCGATTGCCCTCGATATCGCCCTCGGTGTTGGCGGTGTTCCCAGAGGAAGAGTTGTTGAAATTTATGGACCGGAATCCTCAGGCAAAACAACCCTTTGTCAACACATCGTCGCCGAAGCTCAAAAAGATGGCGGTATTTGCGCATTTGTGGACATGGAACATGCCCTCGATCCAAGTTATGCGGCCTGTTGTGGCGTAGATGTAGAAAACTTATATGTATCTCAACCTGATACGGGAGAACAAGCACTGGAAATCGCGGAAGCGCTCATTCGCTCGGGCACCATGGATGTCGTCATCATTGATTCAGTCGCCGCTCTAGTTCCAAGAGCCGAAATCGAGGGCGAAATGGGCGATTCCCATATGGGACTCCAGGCGCGATTGATGAGCCAAGCTTTACGCAAGCTATCAGGTGTCATCAAGCAGACAAATACCGTGGTCATATTTACCAACCAACTGCGCATGAAAATCGGAGTGATGTTCGGCAGCCCGGAAACCACAAGCGGTGGAAATGCCTTAAAATTTTACTCTTCGATGAGACTAGATATTCGGCGAATCCAAAGCATAAAGATTGGGGGAGAAGTCGTGGGAAATCGGACCAGGGTAAAGGTGAAAAAGAACAAAGTCGCGCCCCCATTCACCGAGGCAGAATTTGACATCATGTACAATGAAGGCATTTCCAGAACAGGCGACCTTCTCGATCTCGGTGTTAAGTATGAGCTTATTGAAAAACGCGGTGCATTTTTCCGACATAATGATGTTCTTCTTGGTCAGGGAAGAGAAAACGCAAAGACTTATCTGGCCGAAAATCCAGATTTACTGGCAATGCTAGAGCAACAGATTTTAATTGCTGCCGGCCTGATACTTGACGAAGAATTTGAAGGCGAACGGGTTGAGGAAGAATTGCCAATTTAAAGAAGTTAATTCGAAAATTTGCTTTCGTTTTTGTGTCCCATAAGAGGTTGACACTGTAATGTCGACTGCTATAATTAGGCGCTTGGTTAACAACAACCCTGTTTTGTCCCCCCGATTTCGAGGAGCAAAATTATCTATTTGCGAGACACCATGGTGCCTAACTCGGCGAAGTGCGCTCTGTTGTCCGTTGATTGGAGTATCAGAATATGACTGAACAAACAGCCGAAGCGCTAGACCAGAACTTGCCTGAAGTGGTCGAAATCGAATCCGCTACCAGCATTGGTGAATTAAAACCAAAAATGAGGATTACGGGTAAGGTTGAAAGACTTGAACTTTATGGTGCTTTTGTTGACATAGGTGTTGGCATAAGTGCGATTCTGCATATATCGAAACTTGGCAAACGAGTAAATCGCGTTTCGGATGTGTTGACAGTGGGTGAGGAAATCGAAATCTGGATCGAGTCCGTTGATATCGAGAAAAGACAGATCACGTTGACGATGCAAGAACCGATAGCGGTTGATTGGTCTGACCTTAATGATGGAGATATCTATACTGGCACGATTTCTCGCATCGAAAAATATGGCGCCTTTGTCAATATCGGAGCTGAAAAAGATGGTTTGGTGCATATTAGCGAACTAAGCTATGGCTATGTAAAGCACCCATCGGAAGCCGTCAAAGTCGGCGATGAAGTCCATGTTAAAGCCAAGCACT